>Ga0224523_1000377_pt1 | contig 24961 bp, 22 predicted proteins | sample CFST50metaG_FD_182732 | JGI IMG/M metagenome (GOLD analysis project Ga0224523, IMG submission 182732) | Peat soil microbial communities from Stordalen Mire, Sweden - C.F.S.T50 | ecosystem: Environmental > Terrestrial > Soil > Wetlands > Peat | place: Sweden: Norrbotten County, Stordalen Mire...
GATTGCGGACGATGTGCTGGAATTGCTCAACATTCTCGGTTTCGCTAAATGCTGTCTCGCCGGACACTCCTTCGGCGGATTCGTCGCGCTCCAATTCGCAGTGACCCATCAGGACCGGCTGGCGGGCCTGGTTCCGGTCGATACCTCCAGCGGTCCATACGGCGGCGGGAACACCAAAACCGGTGAACTGACACAGAAACTCGTCGAAATAGCCATCTCTCAGGGAATGGAAGCCGTTTTTGAATACGACGCGGCACATAACCCTGAAAGAATCGAAAAATTTAAGCAGCACTCGGAATTAATCGGGCCGGCCCGGCAAACGATGCTCGCGATGTCGGTTAATGCTTATATCTGGGGTTCGCGGATGGTGGCAAAGTGGCAGCCGGTAACACCCAGGCTGCCTGAAATCAAAGTGCCGACCATGATTTTTTGTGGAGAAGAAGACAAACGGTTTGAGACCGCCGTTAAAACCCTGGAGCAGAAAATCCCAGGTGCGGTATTAACCACCGTCAAGGGCGTGGGCCACAGCCCGCATCAGGACGCCCCGGACATATTTAATAAGGAACTGCTCAAATTCCTGCGGCGTGTTTGGCCTGCGGGAAAGATTTAGGATTAGTCCTGAATCTGAATCCTAACTTTCAGGCTCATGATTCCGGCCAAAGTGAAGCAGTAGAACCGGGGCCAGGTACCATAGACACCCACCAGCGGCTTTCATCTGCCCCCGCTACAGTTACATTTATACTTAAACTTTGAGTGCCACGTGTGACATGAACCGTGATATTATCTCCAACTTTTGCCTGCCCGGCAAAATAAGAATAAAGGTCATCAGCGCAATTAATTTTAGTAGAACCAATCGCCGTAATGACATCACCTTTGAGAATTCCGGCTTTATCTGCAGGTAGACCCGGAGACGTGTTTATTACAAAAGCGCCATCTACATTTTTCAAGCTGAGCGAGGCGGCCTCAGTCTGACTGATATCGTCGACGAAGATGCCTATCATCGGAAAATGTGTGTTGCCGAAGCTATTAAGGTCACTTACAACTTTGTTTATCCTGGACGAGGAAACGGCAAAGTTGATTCCGCTGCCGTATATCGCTACGATACCGGCGTCTACCATACCCACGACATTCCCGTTTTGGTCGAACAACGGGCCTCCTGAATTACCCGGATTCGTTGCGGCATCAAATTGAATCAGGTCTGCCAGCCAGTGCTCATTAGAGTCACCCCCTATATTTACAAACCTGTGTATCTGACTGACCACTCCTGTAGACAGACTGTTCACGAAGTTAAAAGGATGCCCGACAGCTAGAACGGTGTCGCCTGCGATAACATTGTTATCGGCTGCCATCGTCACCGGCGGTAACGAAGTGGAAACTGTCAGTTTTAGCACAGCTACATCGCTGTGCAGGGCACTGCCGACGACAGTGGCCGGAGATATCGTGCCGTCAGACAGGATTACCGAGATATTCTTCAAGCCATCAATGACGTGGGCGGCAGTGATAACATGTCCGCTGGTATCATAAATAAAGCCCGCACCGTAGGTATATGTGCCGTCGGTTATCTGCACAATTGACGGGCTGACTTTACTGTATATTTTGTCGGCTGCCACCCCGGGAGTGATGCTGCTGATTTGACTGGAGACCGCACTCAAACCACTGTCAATTTTGCCGTCCAGCGTCGTAATCCGCGTGGATGTTGCATCGAGTTTATTCCCGAGTGTCGTGTTTTCAGCATCGACCTGGTTAAGATGATTCTGCAACCCTGTGATACTCGAGTTATTCGCTGCTTGGTCGGATGTAAGCTCAGCGACCAGAGCTGCTATTTGTGAATCCTCACTATTTTTCACAGCATTAATCTGGATAGTTTCCGCCTGTTGAGATACTGCGATCTGCTTATTCAAAGAATCAATCATCTGACTTTGATTATAAACGTAATAACCGGTTACACCACTGCCCGCTATAATTATTACCAGCAGCACAATCATAATTTTGTTTAGCATCGATGGAATGCTCCTTAAAACCTTAAACGTTTTATGAAATATTTGTAAAATGTAGGGCAATAATAATACATGCGGAATAATATGTCAATAGCGGAAGATATTATTAAGACTAAATTGAATAAGGTTTGCCTGCAGATTGTTATATAAACAATCTTTCCGCAATTTTTCGATACGACGGGTTATCGGCAATTGATTCAGTAACAAAGATATTAAGCGGCCAGGACGCACGCGCGCATTGACAGATTAATTATTCAAGACTACAATTTAGGCAAATTGACCCGACAGGGAGACTATTGTGAAAACTACTATTGCCGCTGCAAAAGAAAGTAATTCGGACCAACTCTGGCTATTGTTAGGCAAGATCCATCATAAAAGAATGCTGGTGCGGCAAAGAGAATTGAGCCCGTATAACATCCCCACCCGCCAGCTTCGAATGTTATCTATCATCCACGACCTGGGTACAAAAGCAACACTGTCCGCAATTGCGGAAAAAGTTGAACGTAAAGTCAGCGTGATTTCCCAGCAGACCCAGAACATGGAAAAATACGGGCTGATAAAAAGGGTCAAGGAAACTCCGCGGTCAAGACTGTTAAAAATAGAGTTAACGGCGAAGGGTCTGAGCATGACTAAAATTGACCAGAAAAGCAAGGCAATGGATGAGATCATGTCCGTGCTGAATGAGGAAGAGCGCCACCGACTGCACTCACTTTTAGACAGACTGCTGATAAAGTTGAATGAATATTCAATCCAATAACTCAGCGATTTTTTTAGAGACGATGCGCAGTGTCCAAAATAAAGCTCTCAATTATCGGTAGTATCAACCGGTATACTGCCTGGGTTCACCTGCGTGCCGCCCTGTGCAAAATTAATCTTGATATTATTTCCTCCCGGCATCATAGTCACTGTGAATTGTTTGGCAACAACCGCAGGATTGTAATCACTGCTGGCAGGGTGAGGACAAACCATAATCGAAAGCTGCCCGGAGCTGGCGACAAATAATTTGTTCCCCATATTGCCCCCGGTTATTTGAATTTGTGGTTGATAAGGAATTTTAGTTTTCCCCGGTTTTCTGCACAAACATTAGATACTATGCTACGATAATAGTTAAGGTAATATTCACTAATCATGAAAATTATTCTCCGCTTAATGAGTTTCCTGAAGAAACACTGGGCGATGTGGCTGTTGGCTTTTGTGTGTCTTTCTGCCAGTACCGTCTTCAGCTTGGTGATTCCTAAAATGCTGGGCAACGGCATCGATACGGTGCTTAATTCCGGACGCGCCGCCACGCTGATTATTGCCGCCGGCATTATTCTCGGTTCCAGCACCCTCCGGGGTATCACCGGGTACGGCAACCGGTATTTTACCCAGGTAATTTCCCAACGTGTGGCTTATGACCTCAGAAATCACCTCTACGACCACCTGCAGGGATTGAGCTTTGCCTATTTCGATAAAGCGCAGACCGGACAGCTGATGTCCCGGGCTACCGTAGATATCGAGGCGGTGCGGGCCTTTATCAGTATGGGCCTGCTGCAGATTCTGCAAACCGCCTTTCTAACCATTGGGATTTCATATCTGTTGATTTCGCTCGACTGGCGGCTGGCGCTGATGACATTGGCCTTTGTGCCGCTGATGGCCCACCGGGCCGTCCTTACCAGCCGCCGTCTTCGTCCGGTCTGGCTGAAAGTACAAAGGTTAATCGCCTCACTCGGAACCACTCTTCAGGAGAGTCTGAGCGGGGTCAGAATCGTGAAGAGTTTCGCCCAGGAAAAGTCGGAGGACAAGAAATTCGCGGATGATTCCCGCAGGCTTTACGACGTTCAAATTGATGCGGCAAAGATTGTGGCTTTCAATACCCCGCTGATGGTTTTTCTCATCGGAGCGCCCACAGCGCTGGTGTTGTGGTACGGCGGGCGCCAGGTCATCGCCGGCAACCTGACCATTGGCGGTGTTGTGCAGTTCATCATGTACCTCGGTATGCTCGCGATGCCCATCCGTGCGCTGGGCATGGTCACCAATATGTATTCGCGTTCCATGTCCGCCGGCGAACGCATATTGGAAATCCTTGATACGACATCGCAGGTTAAAGATAAACCGGACGCAGTTGTGCTGGATAAACTGAAGGGACAGGTTTCGTTCGAAGATGTCAGCTTCAGTTACGCCGAAAATGCGCCGGCGCTGCATTCGATAAATTTCAGCGTGCAGCCGGGGCAACTGGTGGCCCTGGTGGGGGCATCCGGCAGCGGCAAAAGCACGATTATCAACCTTATCCTCCGGTTCTACGATGTCTCCGGCGGCCGTATCACCATGGACGGCATCGATATCCGTGATATTTCCCTCGCCTCGCTGCGTAAAAACATTGGCACGGCGCAGCAGGACGTTTTCCTGTTTTCCACCACCATCCGCAACAACATCGCTTACGGCATGCCGGATGCCACCCTGGAGCAGATCACCGCGGCCGCTAAAGCCGCGCAAATCCACGATTTTATCATGAGCCTGCCTGACGGCTACGAGACCTGGGTGGGAGAACGCGGCCACACCCTGTCCGGCGGGGAAAAACAGCGCGTCACAATCGCCCGCGCCATCCTTAAAAATCCCAGTATCCTGATTCTTGATGAAATCACCTCCAGTGTCGACGCCGAAACCGAGCGCCTTATCCGGCGGGCGGTCGATGAGCTCATCAGGGGACGTACCACCTTCATCATCAGCCACCGTTTGCCGATTATTACTAATGCCGACCTGATTCTGGTCATCAAAGACGGTCAAATCGTGGAACGCGGTAAACATCAGGAACTGATGGCCGGTAACACGCTTTACCGTCAAACTTATCTCTCGCAACTGGCATCGGCTCAAGACCCCGGCGCAAACCCGAAGGAGGCACAATAATGTACAGCCCCGGAACCGGCGGTTTTTACCGCGGCGGCGGCGGCCAGCCCGGCCAAAGGCCCCAAGGCATGGCCGGACGTCTGCGCAGCTCCCTCGATGCCGCGGATAGGGATGATGCTCTCGGCAAAGTCTACGATATCAAGGTTATCAAGCGGCTGCCGAAATATATGGCCTGGGTGAAAAAATACCTGGCGCTGGCCGGAATCGGCACTATTTTGCGGACCTTTACTAATATTGCCATTCCGTTCGTCGTCGCTATTGTGACCAATAATTACATTGAAAACCATAACCTCAACGGCTTGAATATCGCCGTCATCGTGTATCTCGCTCTGGCTTTGCTGATGTTTGCCGGACAATACCTGGAGACATTATTCCTCTCTTACGGCGGTCAGGGCATCCTGCTCAAGATGCGCACCCAGATGTTCGACCACCTGCACGAGCTTTCGATGAGTTTCTTCGACCATAACAAGGTGGGGAAAGTCATGTCCCGCGTGCAAAATGATGTCGACGACCTGGAAACGCTGGTAACCCAGGATATCATCTATCTCGCCGCCGATGCCGTCACGCTGGTCGGCATCGCGGTGGTAATGCTGTTCATGAACTGGCAGCTGGCATTAATCACGCTTAGCGTGGTGCCGGCGCTGGTAATCGCCATGCTCATCTGGCGGCGACATGCCCGCATCGCTTTCATCAGAGTGCGTCAGGCAATCGCGATCGTCAACGATAATTTACAGGAAAGTATCTCCGGCGTGCGGGTAACCCAGGCGATGTCCCGTGAGGGAGAAAACTCCAAACAGTTTAACGCCGTCAATAAAGCCAACCTAGACGCTAATATCTCCGCCGCCAAAATGCAGGCGTTCATGATGCCGATCGTGCAAATCCTGACTGATGCCGGTTTCTGCCTGGTGCTGGTCTTCGGAGGCCTGGAAGTTTTGCACGGTCAGACGACCGCCGGCGTGATGCTGGCGTTCCTGCTTTACATTCAGCGTTTCTTTGCCCCGATTCAAGACATCACCAGTTTGTATACCGACCTCCAGCAGGCTATGGCTTCCGGCGCGCGTATTTTTGAACTGATTGATGTCGAACCGGAAATCAAGGATAAACCGGGGGCAATCGAAATGCCCAAAATTAAAGGCGATATCAGCCTCGAACACGTTAAATTCGGCTATGAAGCCGGGGCGGAAGTGCTCCATGATATCGATTTTCATGTTAATGCAGGGGAAACAGTGGCCGTGGTGGGACGCACGGGCGCCGGTAAAAGCAGCCTTGCCAGCCTGATTACCCGCCTTTATGAAGTGCGCAGCGGTGAAGTGCTCATCGACGGCTACAACGTCAATTCAGTCACCCAGCAGTCGCTGCGGCGTCAAATCGGGGTAGTGCAGCAGGACCCGTTCCTATTCTCCGGCACTATCGAGCAAAATATTAAATTCGGGCGCCCCGAAGCCACACACGAGGAAGTTGTGCAGGCCGCCAAAACAGCCGGCGTCCATCAGGCGATTATCCGTCTGGAACACGGCTATGATACCGTCGTAGGAGAGCGTGGCGCCAATTTAAGCGGCGGCGAACGTCAGTTCGTCTGTCTGGCGCGGGCCATCATGACCGACCCCGCGATTTTAATCATGGACGAGGCCACATCATCCGTCGATACGAACACCGAACATCTGATCCAGGAATCGATGGGCCGCATCGCACGAGGACGCACCTGCATCATCATCGCCCACCGGCTTTCCACCGTCACCAACGCCGACCGCATTGTCGTTTTCGAAGAAGGCCGCATCGTCGAAAGCGGCACCCACCGGGAATTGATGGACAAACAGGGCGTTTATTACCAATTGTTCCAAACCCTCAGCTCTCCCGGACTGGAATAACCCTGAATACGATGCCAAAGGTTGAAGCGGCCCTTTATTTCCGTGAATTAGCATCAAATAAGTACCGAGCTGCAGGGGCAGATTTCGAACCTTGAGCTTTAAGAGAAATACTTGCGAACGTATTTGTAATGTATGACCACCCTAATTCTTTGACAATCCCCAAATTTCTGGTTATATTTTAGAAAGACTGACAGGAGGATTAAAAAATGACAATTGTGGACTTATTTAAACTTGACGGACGTAAAGCGCTGGTCACCGGCGCCGGTCGCGGCATTGGGCGCGTGATGGCCATTTCGCTGGCTGAAGCCGGCTGCGATATCGGTATCTTCGAGAAAAATCTGGCTGACGCTCAGAATGTCGTCGCCGAAATCAAGAAACTGGGCAAGAAAGCCTATGCCGTCGAGGGCGATGTCACCAAAAAGGATGAAGTTGAAAAGCAATTCGCCGCTTTAGCCAAACAGCTGGGCGGGCTGGACATCGTGATTAATAATGCCGGTGTCTGCATTCACGAAGCCGCCGAAACCACCCCCGAAGAACACCTTGATTTCGTGGTTGATACAGACCTGAAGGGCGTGTTCTACTGCTGCCAGGCCGCTTCCAAAATCATGATTCCGAAAAAGAAAGGCAGTATCATCAACATCGCCTCGATGTCTGGCACCGTCGCCAATTATCCCCAGAAACAGGCACACTACAACGCCGCCAAAGCCGGCGTTATCCTGCTTACCAAATGCCTGGCTATCGAATGGGTCGGTTACAATATCCGGGTCAATTGCATCAGCCCCGGCTATACCCGCACAGAGATGACCGTTAAACTATCCGCTCCCGAAATGATTAAACAGTGGGAGTCCCTGACCCCGATGAAACGCATGGCCGACCCGCAGGAACTGTGCGGCGCCGCCGTTTACCTGGCCTCGGACGCAGCTTCCTTCACCACCGGCAGCGATATCATCGTTGACGGCGGTTATACCGCTATGTAAATTATTTATAGCCTCGCTCTGTTTTAAAACAATGAAAAGGCCGTGCCGTTAAAGGTACGGCCTTTTTTATTTTGGCGGTTGGGCCTGTGGTTTAACAAAGTTGTGTAAAGCGGTAATATTGAGCTGACCGGTTTAACCGGGAAAAACCCCGGGCGGATTTAACCGCCGGCAAATAATCAGAGGTGAAATTCTAATGGAAACAATAAAGATTTACGGCACGTCATGGTGCCCGGATTGCGCCCGGGCCAAACAGATGTTCAATAAACTCAAAATTCCCTTTGACTGGATCGATATCGACAAGGATAAACAGGCGGCCGCCGAAGTGCAAAAAATCAACGGCGGTTTCAAGAGCGTACCCACCATCGTCTTTCCGGATAATTCCGTGCTCGTCGAGCCGGGCAACACCGAGCTGGAACAGAAACTGCAGCCGTATAAGGGAAATTCTCCCGCGTAAGCTGTCCGGGCTTCAACTTACTGCTGCCTCCGTTCCCACTTCGGTAATATTTATTTTTAATATGTCAATAATCAGCGCAAAGTTTGCCTGTTTTCTTCGTATATATCATTAGCGTATAATTGTTTGCTGAAAGTCGCATATTTGATATTCATTGAAAAATCTAATATTATTTATCATATAGCGAAGATAACAAACCGAGGGTAATGACAATATGAGCACTGATGGTAAACGCACCTGTATTTCGGTTTCGCGCCGGATTATCTTTGCCGGGGTTATCCTGCTCGCCGTCTGGCTGATTTTGCTCCTCCTCCGGCGGATGATACCCGCTGGTACCATTGACGTGATAATGGCCAATATGGGCAATGGCAGTGTCCCGGCTCTTTCTCACAACACCGCCACCTGGGATTGGTCGAAGTCCCTGCTGGAGAACACCAAGGTCTCGACCCTGGTCGGGACGAACATTGGTAATACCTTGCGTGCTATCGCTTTGATCGCTCTGCTCAGCTTGCTCATCGCGGAAGTATTGCTGCTTCTCGGGGTGCTTATTAGCGCCGTCACGAAAAAGCCCGCCTGGCTGGTCAAAATTCGCGGTGTTTTACGCTTAATCCTGGTCAGCGGCGGCGCGAGTGTTCCGGTGTTTGTCACCAGCGCGTTTATCGCGATTTATATTTTGCGACGCGAACCTCCGCCGCAAAACGCGGTAAGTTTTTTCTGGGCGGCGTTCTTTTGCGCGCTGCTGCCGGCATGGCTGCTGGTGCAAACCGGGTACAGGTTAATCTCAAATCGTGGCGAAAATACAACCTCTTCGCAACTGTCCCAACAGATAAGTATCAAATTACTCATCAAGACACTCAAATTGACAGGGTTGATCATTATTACCACCATCATGGCCGGCATGTTTCTGGTGCAGCCGGGTTTGGGGACGCGTTTGATTAGCTATCTGTACAGACGCGATTTTCCGGTGATTTTCGGCATTGTCTGGGTTTTGGCCATTATTGTGGTGTTGGCGAAACTGGCCGCGGAATTAGTCGAAATTTCGTACAATCATTTCTCCGGACAAACTGCCTTAACCGAACCGGCCGCCGCAAAGCCGCGGGTAAAAAACACTGTCCCCAAAGGATGGCTGATATTCTCATTGGGACTTTGTGCTGTTGTCATCCTAGTCGCGATATTCGGTCCGTTATTCGCGCCTGACCCAAAAATGATTCACCTGCTCAGTCGGACGCTGCCGCCGTCCTCTAAATTTCTGCTGGGCACCGACCAACTTGGGCGCGACATCTTCAGCCGCCTGGTCGCCGGGATCAGGACGGATATTTTGATGGGTCTGGGCGTCGCCGCGGCAGTATCGATTCTTGCCGCCGGCTGGGCGATGCTGGCAGCCCGGGTCAGAAAGATAAATAACTGGTGGGGCGATACCCTTGGGGACATTGTTATGCTGCCCGGAGATATCCTTTGCGCCTTTCCCTGGCTGGTTATACTGTTATTGCTGATGGACATGGCGACACTTCCCAACCCGGCGTTAATTGCGTTCACCGCCGGATTGTTGCTGCTGCCGCGTGCCGCAAGTATGCTATTGGAGACCCGCCGTTCGGCACCGGAAGGAAAAATCGGGCAGAATATGCTGCGGTCAATACCGGTTGTATTTATCTTTACGACCGCTGGCGTTATCCTGTATGTCTCCGCACTCAACTGGCTGGGATTCGGTGCGGCGCCAGGTACTATCGAACTCGGGAACCTTGCCGCCTCAGGCAACGCCTATCTGCAAACGGCGCCGTGGCTGGTAATTGCCCCGTCAATCGTCCTGATAGGGATAATGTGGCTATGGGTCATGACCGGCGAAGCGCTGCTGGAAAGGCTGGGCTTCCGCTCTGGGGCTCTTTGGTCCAAAACGATGGAATAAGGACACCGATTTGTCGGTTTATTTACGAATTTACCTTGTCCCTGAGCTATTCATATTTTATTTTTTATTCAGGGTTTGAATAAACCGGCCACTGGAGTAAATGAAAATGAAGAATGCAGTAAGAATTATCTTACTTTCACTGGCTTTGGTCGGAATAATCCTTGCCACAAGTTGTGCTTCGTCGAAAACGCCCAACATAACTACAAATTCGTTGCCGGAAGGGACTGAAGGTGTTGCATACTCCCATACACTCGAAGTGAATGGTGGTTCGCCTCCTTATATATGGTCTGTCACTGGAGGAAAACTACCAATAGGGTTGCAGCTTAATCCTACGAGCGGTGTAATTTCAGGGACACCAATGATTGCCAGTAATCCAATGTTTGTAACTTTTCAAGTTACCGATGATTTGCAAAAGATAGCTTTCAAACAAATATTGATGACTGTTAACCAAAATATTGTCACTGCAACAACGCCCTTTAATAACGGTAACTCAGCATCATCTAAATCTGTAAACGGTCTTGAGCTCTTTCTTTCTCTTGACTCGAAAACTTATCAATCGGGTCAGCAAGTCGGTATAGATATTGATGAAAAGAATACACTGTCGAAAACTAATACAATCATTTCATCGGCAAAATGGCCTGTAATTGGATTAGGAGTCGGACCTTGTGGAGTACTCAACTATCCTTTTGGCATAGTTATTTTTCAGGGAAATTATACCGCGGCGAACATTTCTTCCGGGACCCCACTCCAGATTTATGAACCTGGCATTTACCACTGCCCCATGACTCTGGCCGGCATCTCCTCGTATGTTTTTCAGCCACTAAGCGACAACGCTGCTTTATTTCAGATGTCCGAATCTACACCAGTCATTAATAATATGGAAATGGATACGGAATTTGAACCCGCGCCAACCGGTTATTGGGCGAGCAACGATGTAGGTGCGACTTTTACTAATTTTGAGCCAGGAGTTTATACCGTTGTCGCCGGTGATGAGTGGGGTGCATTAGTAGTGGTTCATTTCACCGTTGCCTCGTAAAAGTTGGATTTATCTATTAAAACGGGCTGCGTTTGCGATATTTAGCCTTCCCATTATCTTCTTGTTAAAGAGCGCAATAGAAAAAGCTGTTAACAAAAAAGAGGAGAGCTTTCGCACTCCTCTTTCGATGATTCTTCTCGGGAACCGTCCCTGGGTCTATTTATATCCCCTCGTATACTTCTTTTCGGCTTTAAACATTTCATCCGTCAGTTGTTTTATCTCATCGATGGTGCAGACGGCGCCGGTCAACGGGTCCAGCAAAACGGACTGGAAGATTTTGGTCTTGTCCTTTTCCATGATGCCGCGCACCGCCAGTTCCTGCACGCTGATATTGGAGCGGTTCAGGGCCGCCAGCTGTGCCGGCAAATCCCCGACATAGCAGGGGTTGATGCCCTGTTTGTCCACCAGGCACGGCACCTCGACGCAGCAGCCGTCCGGCAGGTTGGTAATCAGGCCTTTGTTCATCACGTTGGCGTTAATCCGTAAAGGTATCCCCGTCTCCAGGGAACGGATAATCGTCGAGCCGTACTCGCCGCTGTGCGCCGTCGGGAATTTGAAATCGCCCGCAATCTGGTCCCTTAATTCCTTGTCCGCCTCTTCATATTTCGGCCGCACGACCTTCCGGTTTAACAGGTATTTTTCCATCAGTTCCGGCCGTTTCTGGAAGTACGGCACGTAAATCGACATGTGCATGCTGGACTCCGTGACAAAATACCCGAAGGCTTTCATCACTTCCGCGCGTACGACATCCGGCCCCGCCCAGTGCGCATCCGCCGCCGAATAAACTGCCGGGTCTTCCAGTTTCTTGCGCAGCAGCGGATAAGCATCCTCGCCCTTCCATTTCAATTCCAAAAACCAGGCCATGTGGTTGATGCCGGCGACCCAGTAGGAAACTTCATTCGCCGGCACGCCCATGTATTTCGCCAGGTTCGCCGCCGTGCTCTGCACGCTGTGGCATAGCCCGACCGTCTTGATTTTGGTGTAATCGTTAATCGCCCAGGTGATAATCGCCATCGGATTCGTGTAGTTCATCAGCCAGGCGTCCGGGCAGAGCTTTTCCATGTCGCTGCAGATATCCAGCATCGCCGGCACATGGCGCGCCCCGTAAAAAACACCGCCGGCGTTAATCGTATCGCCGCGCCCAAGTTCGATGCCGTGAAATGCGGTCGGCGACGGGTCTTTGACCGGTGTCCGCTGTCCTACTTTGATTGTCGTCAGCACGTAATCAGCGCCGTCCAGCGCTTTTTTCCGGTCCGTGGTCGCTTCGATTTTTGTGTTGTATTTATTTTGCTTCACGATTTTGTTCGCGAAAGCCGCAATCAAATCCAGCGGTTCCTGTGCGATGTCCATCAAACAAATCGTGCTGTCCCTCAGTTCCGGATACGAAATGACATCCGTAATCAGATGTTTCGAAAAAGTGTGGCTGCCTGCGCCGATAAGTACGATCTTTGCCATTATTATCTCCTGATATTTCTTTAATTACTATAGCTAAGTATATAGACCTTTGTATTCAAAACCAGATGCCCCATTTCTTTATGAGACTGTCCGAAATCTTCTGGATTGTCGGATCAAGTCCGACAATGACAAAGAAACATGATAGATTCAAGCTTCTGCTTGAATCTATCATCGCCGGATTGTCATTCCCGACCTGATCGGGAATCCATATAAATAATTCCAAACATTAATTTTCGGATACCCTCCAAGATAGGCCTATCTATTATTTGTAACCCTGCACGTATTTGGTTTCCGCCGCGAACATCTCATCCACCATCTTTTTAGTCTCATCAAGGGTCAGCATCGCCGCGGTAATCGGGTCCAGCAGGATTGCTTGGAAAATTTTCGTCTTATCCTTTTCCGCCACACCCCGCACGATCAGTTCCTGCATTCCCACATTGTTAATGTTCAAAGCCGCGACTTGCGGCGGCAGGTTGCCGACATGGCACGGATGGATGCCTTCTCCGTCCACCAGGCACGGCACCTCCACACAGCAGCCTTCCGGGAGATTGGTAATCAGGCCTTTGTTCTTGACGTTTCCGTAAATCACCGCCGCCTGGCCGGTCTCGATGGAGTGGATGATAATGGAGCCGTACTCGCCGCTGTGGTCGACCGGGAACTTGAAATTGTCCGCCAGCTTTTTCTTCAGCAGTTCGTCCTGTTCCTTATCCCGCGCCTGATTGGTGGCGATGTTGCTCTGGTATTTGGCGCCGCTGGATATTTTGTACTGTTCGATGGTTTCCGGCCGCTTGCGGAAATAAGGCACGTAGGAGGCGCAGTGCCCGCTCGATTCGGTCACGTAATACCCGAAAGTCTTGAACATTTCCGCCCGGACAATATCCGCCCCGGCATAATGCGCGTCCGCGCCGGAATAAACCGACGGGTCTTTAAATTTCTCCCTTAGCAGCGGATAGGCGTCTTTCCCTTTCCAGTTGAATTCCAGGAACCATGCAAAATGGTTCAAGCCGGCTACCCAGTAGGAAATTTCTTCAAACGGCTTGTCGATGTATTTCGAAAGTGTTTTCGCCGTGCCGTAAACACTGTGGCACAGCCCGATGCTCTTGATTTTGGTGTAATCGTTAACCGACCAGGTGATGGTCGCCATTGGATTGGTATAGTTCAAAAGCAGCGCGTTGGGACAAAGCTCTTCCATGTCATGACAGATCTGCAGGATTGGCGGCACGTGCCGGATGGAATCAAAAGCTCCCCCCGACCCGATGCAGGCCATATCGCCCTGGTCGACGCCGTACTTCAGCGCGATCGCCCTTTCGGTATCCAGATGGTGGACGCCCCCCACTTTCAGCGTAATCAACACGTAATCCGCGCCTGCCAGCGCTTTGCGCCGGTCGGTCGTCGATTCTATTTTGGTGTTGAATTTATTCTGCTCCACCAGTCTCCGGGCGAAAGCCGTCGCTAAATCCAGCGGCCCCGGCGCGATATCCATCAGCGTAATCGTACCCTCTCTCAGTTCGGGATAAGAGACGATATCGGTGATGAAACGGCTGGAAAACACATGGCTGCCCGCCCCGACAATTACAATCTTGGCCATTTTAAACCTCCTGATATCCAAATCGTTAAAAGAATTATGTTAAGTTAATCTTTTACACTAATCCGCAGCTTTCAAAATTAATTGCCGCAACAAAGCAATCTTCGCCTTGCACAAAATATTAGTTCAATTGTACTTTCTTTAGCAATCGGGGTACAAATTCCGGTCGCCTGTGATTAGTGTCCGAAACTCTTTTTCACGTCACTGTCGATCCAGTACCGCGCCCCGTAATAACTCAACAGGCTGGGGCCGCCGGAACCCATCCACACCGAATGCCCCTGAGCCGCGTACGCTTTGACCCACGGCTGGTATAGTGAATACTGCAGCGGCAGCAGTAATGACACGGCGTAATGCTGCCTGGCAACATGCTCGTTGGCATCCCGGATGACCTGTTTCAGCTCGTCGTCGTTTTTCGCCGCTGTCGCCCTATGGTAGAACGAGTCGAAAACCGGGTTGCTGACATGCGCGAAGTTAGCCGCATATCCCGTCTGGAACTGCGTCACCACCCGCAGCGGCGGTTTATTGTGTCCCAGCGGCCCATAGGGGCGGTACATCAGCGCATCGTGTTTCTGTTCGATTTCCACAAAATTGACCCAATCGGCGGGTTCCATCACCTGAATCTCCATGTCGATGCCGACATCCGCAAAGTAAGACTTCACTACATTCAGCAGGTTCAAATCGCCGTCGCTTGCTGCCACAATGTGTGTTTTAAACCCTTTCGGGAAACCGGCCTGCGCTAAAAGCTGCTTCGCCGCCGCCGGATTGTAAGCATATTCGTCCTTCAATTCCTGCGGCCATTCCTCATATGGGTAACCCCAGCCCTTCATCTCCCGGTTGGTCAAAGTCGAAGGGTAAGGTTCTACCGTGCCGCCGTAATATGATTTGGCGATGGTCGGCAGGTCGACGGCCATCTGCATAGCCTTTCTCACGCGGATGTCGTTAAACGGCGCCTTGTCGTTTCTCATCTGGACGGTCGTCGCCGGGTCGCCGGAAGTAACTATCATCTGTATTTCCGGGTTCGATTGTTGAATGGCCTGTGCCTGTTTGTATGAAATCGAATGAATAATATCCAGTTTGCCGGCCCGCATCGCCGCGGCCGCTTCGGTTTCATCGGGGATAATTAAATATTTGATTCCGTCTACATAAGGCAGTTTATTCTCCGGGTGCCGCTCGTCGGTTGCCCAATAATTCGGATTCTTGACCAGCGTCGCCGAACTGCCGGAAACAAAATTCTGCAGCATAAACGGGCCGGTGCCGACGGCATGGTGCCAGTCCCGCACATCGCCCCACATCCTGACGGCATCCGGGTTCTCCAAACACTGCGCCTGGCTGATATTGTGCAGCGCTTCCATGATCAAATCCGGGTTCAGTGTCTTGAACTTAAAGACCACGGTGTATTTGTCCGCCGCCGTGACCGATGCGATATCCTGTATCCGCACATCCGTCGAACGGTAAGGACTGGGTTTATCGAAACCGCCGCCCAGTCCGTAGAAACGGTCATAATGAAAGACCACATCGTCGGCTGTGAATTCACGCCCGTTGGCCGGTGGCACATCCTGCCAGTGGATCCCTTTACGCAGGTGGACGACATGGGTTTTGGAATCAGGAAACTCCCAACTTTCGCACAGGTTGCCTCTCCAGTTCTGGAAACGGTTGCCCCCGACCTTGGTATCCTTGACCGACGGGTCCAGCGTCCAATCGGGCACCACCAGCCTTTCCATCCAGGCCCCATAAATACCGGTGGATTCCCCGAAATACGGGTCGAAATTGACAATATTCCGGCTAGCTCGCACCGTCAGTTCACCGCCGTATTGCGGCGTACCGAGTTTATCCCACCACCTTGCGGTATTGTTTTCCATATTATCTCCTTTAAAGCCGGGAAACGGTCATACCAAAGAATTTATCAGCTTGTGGATGTTGATTGTCAAACAAAACGCCTGAACCAGACCGGTTAACTTTTTCTTCCTGTTTCAAAATCATTTTCAGCGTAAAGATTAGCGATATTTTAACAGTGCCCATTGACCTTGTCAAATGAAACAGGCATCAGGACAGCAGGGAAAATAATTGTACGGTAGATTGATTTTCGATTCAGTCAATCGTATATGCTGACCGCTGAAAGCTGAAAGCTGATAGCTATTTGTGTCCTATAAATAAATATTCTTTTATAAATACCCATTGAAATCTATTTTATACTATGCTATTATGAGTCTCATTAATATGATTATTTCTATAGTTATTCATAGATAAGGGAAGTATCATGTCTTACGTCGATGATTATCTGGCCGAGGTAAAAGCCATTACTTCGCTGATAAACCGCGCCGCAATCGTAAAGACCATCGATTTCCTGATTGATATCCGCGAGAAAAAAGGACGGCTGTTCTTTCTCGGTGTGGGCGGTGGAGCGGGTAACGCTTCCCATGCGGTCAACGACTTCCGGAAAATCGCCGGCATAGAGTCCTATTCGCCCACCGATAATGTCTCCGAACTGACGGCCCGGATTAACGATGACGGCTGGGAAACCTCCTTTGCGGCCTGGCTGAAAGGCAGTAATCTCAATGAAAATGACTGTGTTTTTGTGTTATCGGTCGGCGGCGGCAACCGGGAAAAGAATGTCAGTGTCAATCTGGTCAAAGCGCTGGAATATGCCCGGCAAGTCGGCACCCGGATACTGGGCATTGTCGGCAGGGACGGCGGTTATACGGCGGAGGTCGCGGACGTTTGCATCATCATTCCCGTGGTCGACAGCGGCAATATTACACCTCACACCGAGGCTTTTCAGAGTGTCATCTGGCACCTTATCGTCTCCGCCCCCCTGATGCGCCGGTTAGAAATGAAGTGGGAATCTACAAAATGAGACTGAGCAACAGAACAAAAGCCGTCTTCCTGGACCGCGACGGGGTGGTGAACGAACTGGTGTATTTCCCGGAACACGGCATCATCGATTCCCCTTTTATTGCCAGCCAGTTCCGGCTATGCCGCGGCGTGCCTGAGGCCATTAAAAAATTCCAGAGCGCCGGTTATAAGGTGATTATCGCTTCCAACCAGCCGGGAATTGCGAAAGGGCACATCTTGCCGCAAGACTTTCAGCAGATTAGAAAAACAATGAAAATCCAATTGTCGCAGCAGGACGTCTTCCTCGACGGAGAATATTACTGCTTGCATCATCCGGAGGCAAAAGTCGAACGCTACCGCACAGACTGCACCTGCCGTAAGCCAAAACCCGGTCTGATTTATAATGCAGTCCTGGATATGGATATCGATGTTGCCGAATCCTGGTTTATCGGGGATAATCTGACAGACATGCAGGCCGGAAGGAGCGCCGGCTGCCACACACTGCTTATCGGGAAAATGCATTGCCAACTCTGCGCTTTGATGTATAATGAGGGCGTCAAACCCGAAACCGTCAAACCTGACCTGCTGGAAGCGGCTGATTTTATCTTGAAAGGAGAATAAGATGAAAATCTTTCTTGATTCTGCCAATGTCAAAGAAATTGAAAAGTGGCTCTGCTATGGTATCGTTGACGGGGTTACTACAAATCCCTCAATCATGTTGAAAGACGGGATTTACAATATCGAGGAAGGGGTCATCAAACTAGCCAAATTAATTACACCCCTGCCGCTCAGCGCGGAAGTTACCACCAACGATTTGAAAGAAATGATGGAACAAGCCAAATGGCTGGCTTCTTTAGCGCATAATGTCGTCATCAAAATTCCGGTGGAAAATGAATTCGGCGCGCCCTGTTTCGGGGTCATCAGCCAGCTCGAGAAATCCGGCATCAAGGTAAATGCCACTGCTATCCTGTCATTTGGACAATTGATGTTCGCGGCCAAAGCCGGGGCGACCTATGTCAGCCTCTTCGCCGGCCGCATCAGTGATGAAGGCGGCAACGCTGCCGAAGTCATCGCCAACTCCGTCGCATGGCTGGACGACTGGGATTTCAAGAGCGAGCTGATTGTCGGCAGCATTCGCTCCGCGGGCGATGTCATCAGCGCGGCGCTGGCCGGCGCGCACATCATTACCGTGCCGCCGCAATATCTGGATAAAATCGCCGACCATAAATATACACGGGTCACTGTCAAGGAATTTATTGCTGACGCCCAAAGCGCCCTGAAAATGATGGATAAACCAAAGAGTTAGTTATGGATGACCCAGCTTTGTACTAAGCTATTTTAGAACCGGGAACTGCCACCTTTTTCCAATGTGTCCTGTAGGGTCGGGTTTGTAACCTTGAACTTTAAGTGAAATACTTACGCTCGCAAGCGTAATGTACGACCACCTAAACCAAGCATTACAGAACGGAGGCGCTTTTCTGACATTGGCCAATGCATAAACGGGAACCGCCGCCATTTCTCATCCCGTACTGTCCCCGCATTGTCGTTCCCGCGAAAGCGGGAATCCATCAAACTAATCTTGCCGCAGTAAGGTCCATGAAATACAGTTAAGAACCAAATTTGCGGTCGGGTTTGTAACCCGATCGCCTAAACCAATCATTACAGAACAAAGCCGCTTTTCTGACATTGGCCCACAGTCCGATAGGGACGCAAGGAAATAATTAACGTGCGCCCGAACCCCATTCGGAATTGCCCTGTAGGGTCGGCCCGACCGCCCCCGTAATCCGTAGATAATGGTCAAAGGTACTTCACGAAGTGAATGTATAATAGGGAAGAAATAAGAGAGGTGGGGCGATGGGAAAGCATTAACGCTGGATAAACCTTAAAAAGCAATGATTGAGTATTAGTATCACAACCTCAATCTGGATTATTTAGTCAGATTATCGCCCCACACATTAACTCCGAATTCTTTCAAAGCATTGGTCAATGCATTTAACGGCAGTCCCATCACGTTGTAATAATCACCCTCGATTTTTTCCACAATCACCGCGCCCAGCCCCTGAATCCCATAAGCCCCCGCCTTATCCAGCGGCTCACCGGTCCGCACGTAAGCAGCGATCTCCTGCCCGGTTAGTTTTTTAATGTAAACTTTAGTGTTTACAGTGCCGGAAAAAACCTTATTCGACGCAGTGTCTAAAACAGTAAAACCGGTGATGACTTCGTGGGATTTCCCGCTGATTTGCGCCAGCATTTTGCGGGCTTCATCGGCCGTGTGCGGTTTCCCGAGCAGTTTTTTGCCGATTACCCCGATCGTGTCTGCAGCGATGATAATGGTATCTTTATGTCTGGAGGTGACCGATTTGGCTTTAGCTAGCGATATCCGGTGCACCAGTTCGTCGGGTTCCAGCGCCGGGTCTATCTCTTCTGCGCAGTCGCTGGCATCGACCTCAAACTTGAGACCGATTTTTTCGAGCAATTCTTTGCGCCGCGGCGATGACGATGCCAGTATGATTCTTTTCATATCAGAACTTATGGTCGAACTGAGTATTTTTTAACCAAATGCGGTTGTTTTACCGGCTATTGTACAGGGTTTATCGCCTCCAGCTTAATTACGAAGGTCAAATCCTGAACCGGTAACGGATTACTGGTGCCTGGGATATCGCCGGAAGCTTGGGCGGCCGGGATTGTCACCGTTTTAGTCTCGCCCACGTTCATACCGGTGACAGCATCATCAAAACCGGCAATAACCTGACCCTGACCGAGCGTAAACACAAAAGGCTTGTTGGTATCGACGGTTGTTTGATACACTGTGCCGTCGGCCAACTTTAGGGTGTAATCTACCTGTACCGTAAACCCGGATCGGGCTAAGGGAGATTGTATCTCAAGCAGTGTTATTACAAATGTCAAATTCTGACCGGCTAGCTGATTACTGGCGCTCTTCTGTGTGCCGTAGGCATCCTTGGCCGCGATTTTCACTGTTTTGGTTTGCCCGATTGTCATACCTTTAACCGCAGCGTCAAAACCGGCAATCACCTGGCCCACTCCCAGTTCAAACTGGAATGGTGAACCGGTACCCACCGTTGTCTGATAGACAGTGCCGTTCGATAGTTTTAAGGTGTAATCCACATTGACGGTATCGCCTGCTTGTGCTGTCGCCGTTCCCGGAGGCAGGGCCGTGGTTGTGGTGGTGGTTGTAGCTGCTTTGGAACAACCGGCCGCCAGCAATAAAGTGCTTGCCAGTAAGGAAATTACTAAAATAAAACACAGTTTCTTTACCATGTTTTTCTCCTGATTATTGAATTTTCATTAAGCTAATCGCTGAGTTCAACCTGAGTCGCCCCGGCGCCGCCGTGCTGCGGGTCAGCCGGTCTTTGCGCCCTGACCAGCGGGTGCTTCGATAAATAACGCCGCATTTCCTGACGTAAAACACCGGTACCTTTGCCGTGAACCACCCATACCCGGTAATGTCCCGCCTGAAATGCCCGGTAAATAAATTCTTCCAGCTTGGGAATAGCTTCGTCGACGGTCAGCCCGTGGAGGTCAATCTCATCCCCCACACGCTCGGTTTTGGCTTTACTCATATTTTTGTTCGTTATCATTTAATAAATTATACCATGACTTCGCGTTAAAACAGGACAAAGCGGCTTTTTTAAGTTCTGCGGCAATCGCAAATACCGGATTTTCCGGAATCTGTAAACTGTAATGAATTCGTCATATTCTGCGTCAATTATTTATGACTTTGTTATCATTCGGCCGATATAATTAGGAAGCTATCAATAAGAACAGAATGGTAAAAGGGGTGGAATATGGGACTGATATTAGGCATCGGCATCGTTCTCTTGATTTTATGGGCGCTGGGTCTCTTCGTTTTCAGTTGGGGAGCGATAATCTATGTCGCACTGGTCGTAGCCGTAATTTTAATCGTTATCTGGTTGATTCGTGCTGTATTCAGAAGGGCGTAGTCGTCCTTTAACAGAGGAGGCATGGTATGAACGTATTATGGAAAAAGCTGATATTTAAGGTTCATTGGTTGACTATGTCCGACCGGCAAAAGTATGGATATCTTTGGTTGCGGACGGCTGAACACATGAAATGAACCAGAACTTATTGAGATAACAATAAGTTCCTGCCAAATAGCAGGCTTGTTTCACAACCGCCCGGTGTCGGGAATGCCTGTGTTACTGCTTCTTCACCTGGATATAGACGAAGACGAATGTCGCGATACCGCCGATGGTGGCGAATATATCGCAAAAATACCAGGGCAGAAAAGTCCATCCGCTGTTCAGTCTGAAAACCACCGATTCGAAGATCATGGATAGCATTGCCCAGAATATGACGATGGCAATACCGATTGCAATCAGGCTCCAGATTTTTGCTTTGGCAGTCATTTTTATACCCTCTCAACCGCATAAATTAATGACACTATGTTCATTTCCGTCGCGCATATTAATTATATCGCGGTTGGGTCTAACATTCAGTATCATCCGGCAGCAGCGACTGGTCATCTCCCGTTCATATTAATTTCATGTTCCGTTCATCTATTTTCTGTATAATGTAGGTAAAGTGAAACCTTGAATAGGAGGCAACGATGCGTGTACTGGTTGTGGAAGATGAAAGGCGGCTCGCCAGTATCATCAAGCGGGGCCTGATTGAAGAGGGATATGCCGTTGATACCGTTTATGACGGCGAAGAAGCGCAATACATGGGAGAAACTACCTCCTATGATATTATTATTCTCGATATCATGCTTCCCAAAAAAGATGGTATCTCAGTCTGTAAGGAATTGCGTGCTAAGAAAATTAATACTCCCATCCTGATGTTAACCGCCAGGGATAGCGTCGAAGACCGCGTCAAGGGACTGGATTCCGGCGCCGACGATTATATGATTAAACCCTTTGCTTTCAGCGAACTTTTGGCGCGCATCCGCGCTTTACTGCGCCGGGAAACAATATCCAAAACCCCTAAAATGCAGGTCGGTGAACTTATCCTGGACACGCTCACCAGGGAAGCATGGCGCGGCGACCGCAAGATTGAATTAACTACCAAAGAATACGCGATATTGGAATATTTTATGTCCCATCCGAACATGGTCATTACCAGGACAATGCTGGAAGAGAACGCCTGGGATTATGAATACGACAGCATGTCCAACATAATCGACGTTTATATCCGCAGGCTCCGCCGTAAAATCGATGGAGACGTAGACGACAGTCAGATTCAGACCGTACGCGGCGCGGGCTACCGTCTTAAAACAGCATGAAATTTTTTAAAAGTATCCGGACGCGGCTGACACTCTGGTATCTGGCAGTCATTGTTGTTTTACTGCTGATATTCAGTTCCGTCGCCTATTTTATGCTGGATTACACACTTTATAACAACCTTGATAATACGTTACAAAACCGGGCAAATTCCCTCAATACCCCGACTTATGTTGTTCCAAAGTCAAACGAACTGCTGATGTCTTTTGATGCCAATGGCAACGAGACCCAGTCAGTCGGAGGCGTAACTGTTGACACCCCTAAACTGAGCGGCCTGATAAAAAAAGCGATCGCCGGTCAAAATGCTTACCTGAGCGCCACCGGCACCGAAAATCAGAATATCCGGTTATATGCGACTTCTTTTTTAAATCCCTTTAACGGGCAGCCGGTTGTCATTGTCGTCGGTCAAACAACTACGGAAATCACTGATGTTCTGCATACCTTCGTTTATGTTATCGTCATTGCGATGGTGGCGATAATTATTCTGGCCGGCATCGGCGGATTATTCCTGGCGGAACGGGCTCTGAAACCAGTGCAGCAGATTACCAAAACAGCGCAAAATATCGAAGGCAGCGACCTGAGTCAGCGGATTAATGTGAAAACCGACGATGAACTGGGCATGTTAGCTTCGACACTGAATGAAATGATCGGCCGTTTGGAAGAGTCCTTTAACCGCCAGCGGCAATTTACTGCGGACGCCTCTCACGAGTTGCGCACCCCTTTGGCGATAATGCAGGCGGAGGCAACTTTAGCCCTAAGCAAAGAAAGAGCCCCGGATGACTACCGGAAATCGTTGGAAACCATTTCGCAGGAATCGGACTATATGTCATCGGTAATCGGTAAACTGCTTTTCCTGGCACGCAGCGATGCCGGTAAAGAGCAGCTCACTTTTGAAGATGTCGAGTTGAAAGGACTGATTACCGGTTTGGCCTCTAATATCGAAGCTCTGGCACAGGATAAAGGGATCAAATTCGCGGTAGATGCCCATGAAGAACTGATGGTTAGCGGCGACAAAGTCAAGTTACGCCAGCTTTTCATCAACATTCTGGAAAATGCGGTCCGCTACACGCCCACCGCCGGTCATATTTCCGTCTCCCTGGTAAAACAAGAATCAAATGCGGTAGTTTCAATCAGTGACACCGGCATCGGCATCCCTCCCGAACATCTGCCGCATATCTTCGAGCGTTTCTACCGTGTCGATAAAGCCCGCGCCAGGGCTGACGGTGGGGTTGGTCTGGGATTGGCAATCGCCAAAATTATCACTGAATCTCACAAAGGCAAGATTGAAGTCGAAAGTGAACTTGGTAAAGGCACCACATTTAGAATCTCAATTCCGGTGAAAAGCCCTGAGACAACCCCTGCTTAGATACTAGTTCTTTTTGAAAAAATCTCGCTTTTGTCTTTCCCGCGAAAGCGGGAATCCATCTTATATCACACCCGTCTTGACCAGGGTCTGCTACCATGAGTAGTACCGCAGGGAGGGGTGGCACAACTCATTGCTGATTGCTGTCAGTTGAAAGCTACTTCCCCTTGTATTTTTCCCTCAGCTTCGGCTTTTCAATCTTCCCCGTCGGGTTGCGCGGGACCCTATCGAAGAAAATATGGCGGGGCCGTTTGAAATGGGCCAGGTTTTGTGCGCAAAAATCAATCACTTCCGCTTCGGTTAAACTTACCCCGGGTTTGATATCCACCACTGCTGCGGCAATCTCTCCCAGTCTCTCATCGGGGATGCCGATTATCGCGACATCATAAATCCCGGGATGGTTGTGCAGTATTTCTTCAATTTCTACCGGGTAAATATTTTCTCCGCCGGTGATAATCACGTCTTTTTTACGGTCTGTAATCCAGAAAAATCCGTCCTCATCGATGCGCCCGATGTCGCCGGTAAATAACCAGCCGTCTTTCAGTGTCTCCGCAGTTTTCTGCGGATTCTTGTAGTATTCGCGCATCACGCCGGCGCCTTTGACGATAATTTCGCCGTTTTTCCCCTGCGGCACATCTCGCCCTTTGTCGTCGACAATCCGCGCCTGCCAGCTGTAGCCCGGCTTGCCGATTGCCCCGACCTTGTGCTCGTTCTCGATGCCGAGATGGATGCAGCCGGGTCCGGTCGATTCACTCAGCCCGTAATTGGTATCGTATTGCATTTTGGGGAAATACCGTTTCCAGTGTTTTATCAGGCCGGGCGGCACCGGCTGCGCGCCGATATGCATCAGCCGCCAGCAGGACAGGTCATAATCCGTCAGTTTCAATTCGCCTTTGTCGAGCGCCACCAGGATATCCTGCGCCCACGGCACCAAAAGCCAGACAATCGTCCCTCTTTCTTTATTTACCGTCTCCAGGATGTATTTCGAACTGATTTCCGTCAGAATCGTGGCGCGGCTCCCCGCCAGCAGGCTCCCCAGCCAGTGCATCTTGGCGCCTGTATGATAGAGCGGGGGTATCAGGATGAAGTTATCTTCATGCGTCTGGTAATGGTGTTTCTGCTCCAGCACGGCGGCAAACTCCATGTTGGCGTGGGTCAAAACAATCGGCTTGGGGTCCCCGGTAGTGCCGGAGGTAAAATACAGCCCGCAGGTATCTTCCGCCGTGATTTTTACTTTCGGCGGTTTCGGGGATGCTTCCCGTATCACGTCCTCCAAAAGCTCCATGCCCTCAGGCACGTTCGCCCCGGCAAAGATGTAATTTTTAATCGTCGGCAGCTGATTGCGCAACG
>Ga0224523_1000379_pt1 | contig 24916 bp, 22 predicted proteins | sample CFST50metaG_FD_182732 | JGI IMG/M metagenome (GOLD analysis project Ga0224523, IMG submission 182732) | Peat soil microbial communities from Stordalen Mire, Sweden - C.F.S.T50 | ecosystem: Environmental > Terrestrial > Soil > Wetlands > Peat | place: Sweden: Norrbotten County, Stordalen Mire...
AAATACTACTTCCATGGACGCCTGTTGATACAGGGCCCATGGAAGATATCACGCTGACTGTTTCCATACCGGAGAAGTATGTCGTGGGTGATGATATCACGGTGATTCGGGCTTTTGGAATCAGGTTTGGAAGGATGACGGGAGAAGTGGTGGTGTTGAAACAAGACAGGGGAAGTATTGCGTTTCTGGGGCCCAGGTAATGGCAGTGAATGGGCAGTGGGTTATTACTGTTGGTTGGACTTTTTCCTATGTCACCCCTACGGGGCTTATGTGGGTGGTAATTCGATGGTTACAATCATGACGTCCCTCCGGGGCTTTTCTTCAATCCATTGGTAATGCGATTGCTACAATCATGACGTCCCTCCGGGACTTTTCTTCAATCCATTGGTAATGCGATTGCTACAATCATGACGTCCCTCCGGCATTTTTCTTTAGTCCCGGAGGGACGTCATGATTGTAACAACTTGAATTATTAGATGTTGAGCCCCGTAGGGGTGACATAATGAGTATAGTTTGTAAGTAAATCTAAAAGATCATAACAATTTTATTTATACTGCACCATGCAATTCTAAAATGTTTGTTTCACATTCCATCCACATACAAATAAGACTATTTTGTTGAGAATGGACTGTGAAATAATTTTTACCTTTGTCCTATCAAAAACAGGAATAAACAATAGTTCTCAATTTGATTAAATTTTTATTTGATGAAAAAAGATAAAATTATTTTCGATCTTATTAAAGACGAAGAAGAAAGGCAAAGGCTCGGTATTGAACTGATTGCTTCTGAGAATTTTGTCAGTGAGCAGGTGATGAAAGCCATGGGCTCAGTACTAACCAATAAATATGCTGAGGGCTATCCCGGTCGCCGTTATTATGGTGGCTGCCAGATAGTTGACCAGACCGAACAAATTGCAATTGACAGAGCCAAGGCACTCTATAATGCCGAGTACGCCAATGTTCAACCCCACTCAGGCGCACAGGCCAATATGGCCGTCCTGCTGGTTTGTCTCAATCCCGGCGATACCTTCATGGGTCTTGACCTGGCACATGGCGGTCACCTCTCACATGGTTCACCGGTTAATTCATCGGGCATACTTTATCATCCGGTAGCCTATTCTGTTGAAGAAGAGACAGGGCTGATCAACTATGACAAGATGGAAGAAGTTGCCCTTCGTGAGAAGCCAAAGCTCATCATTGCCGGCGCTTCAGCCTATTCGCGTGACTGGGATTACAAACGCATGCGTCATATCGCTGATAAGATCGGCGCGTTGTTGATGGCAGACATCGCACATCCTGCAGGATTGATTGCCCGCGGTTTGTTGAATGATCCTATGCCCCATTGCCATATTGTAACGACCACCACACACAAAACCCTCCGTGGACCTCGTGGTGGAATGATTCTGATCGGCAAGGACTTTGAAAACCCATGGGGTTTGAAGACACCAAAAGGCGAGATCAAAATGATGTCGCAACTGATCGACTCTGCCGTATTCCCTGGCATACAGGGTGGCCCGCTCGAACATGTCATCGCTGCCAAAGCGGTTGCTTTTGGTGAAGCGCTTTCTGACGAATACATGGATTATGTACTACAGGTCAAGAAAAATGCAACCGTGATGGCCAAAGCCTTCATGGATAAGGGTTATAAAGTCATCTCGGGTGGGACAGATAACCATTTGATGCTGATCGATCTGCGCACAAAGTTTCCGGATATTACAGGTAAACAGGTTGAGAATACACTGGTCAGGGCCGACATCACGATCAACAAAAACATGGTGCCGTTTGATAGTCGTTCACCGTTTACTACATCCGGTATCCGCGTTGGAACGCCTGCTGTCACTACCCGTGGGTTGAAAGAAGTACACATGCCAATTATTGTTGACCTTATTGATGAAGTAATCTCAAATATCAATGATGAAACAGTCATCGAAAGTGTACGTGAACGCGTCAATGAGATGATGGCAGAATTGCCACTCTTTGCTTGGTAAATTATCCAAACATTTAAAAAAATGAACCGCTCCACAAGGGCGGTTTTTTTTTGCTATATTATTCTCTATTAAGACTAAAAATTAATTAAAACTTAATATCTGTGAATAAACTGACTAAACAATAACAACATATATTTGTTGAACTATTTGGTGCAGTATTCTGCTTTCATTGTATTGAAATTAATGTCCCATTATGAAAACGCTTTATTTGGTTCGGCATGCTAAGGCATCTCTAGAATACAGAATAGAGAGGGATATTGACAGACAATTGCTCGAGAAGGGATTAAAACGGACAAGACATATTATTGATTTTTTGATTCAAAAAAATACAACTGTAGACCTAATTATTAGTAGCCCGGCTACAAGAGCATATGAGACAGCCCGTATATTGGCTCATGCGCTCCATTACCCCTTTATTAACATTAAAATCGAACGGTTATTGTATGAAGGAGATGCTGACAAAATGGGTGACCTGTTTTATGATCTACCTCAAAATAAAAATAGCCTGATGATAGTAGGGCACAATCCATCCATTACAAATTTCGCCAATATGCTTTTAGCTGAACCCATAGATTACCTGCCTACATCAGGAATAGTCTGCATACAATTTGAAACCAATTCATGGGATGAAATCTGGAAGGCCAAAATAATTAGTAACTTTGTCATAACTCCCCGGATGCTTAAGAATGATAATGGGGAATAAACTATCAACATTTTTGTGTTTCAAATCAATATGCTTTTTTTATGGTTAAAAAAAATACACCATCTTTTCGTTTTATCAATCGTGAAATAAGCTGGTTGCATTTTAACGAACGGGTACTTCAGGAAGCGGAAGATGAGACAAATCCGTTGGTTGAACGCATGAAATTTCTTGGGATCTACTCGAACAATCTGGATGAGTTTTTCAGGGTCAGGGTGGCTACGGTAAACCGTATGGCCGCTTTACGCAAAAGTGAAAGTTTCCTGAATTATAACCCGGCAAAGCTGCTTAAAAAAATAGTTGAAATAGATGCGCAACAGGAAAAGCAATTTGCAGCCTGTTATGTTAAACTCGTTAATTCCCTTGCGGATCAGAATATATTTATCATCAATGAAAAGAACCTGAATGTTACACAAGGCGAATTTGTCCGTAGCTATTTCAGGGATCATGTCCGCCCGGTGATTTTTCCATTGATGTTTGATAACCTAAAAGGATCAAACACCCTGGAAGACAATAGCATTTATCTCACCATTGTATTGAATGACAGCAAAGGAGCAGAAAAAGAGCACATGGCGCTCATTAAGGTTCCGACTAAAAGCCCTTCCAGATTTTTGATTTTACCTTCTGAAGATGAAAAAAAATATATCATTCTGCTTGATGATGTGATACGTTATTGTCTGGGCGATATATTTTCGAATTTCGGATATGATACATTCAGTGCCTATACCATTAAGTTTACCCGAGATGCTGAACTTGAACTGGATACAGATGTTTCAAAGAGCTTTCTTGAAATCATATCAGACAGTCTGAAACAAAGAAAAGAAGGCATGCCGGTCAGGTTTATCTACGATAGCTCCATGCCTCCGGCTGTTTTAGATAAAGTAAAACGGAAATTCAAAATATCGAAGACCGACACCATGTCGCAGGGTGGTCGTTATCATAATTTCAGAGATTTCATGCGCTTTCCGAATATGGGGCCCAAAGAACTTGAATACTCGGCCTTACCTCCGCTCTCTCACCCCGATCTGCCGGGGAATACCAGTATCATTCAGGTTATCAGGCATCGTGATATTTTACTTCATTTTCCTTATCAGTCATTTCAATATATTATTGATCTGCTGCGTGAGGTTTCTATCGATCCAAAGGTAAAGTCGATATACACGACGATATACCGGGTAGCGCGAAATTCAAGCGTCATGAATGCATTGATCAATGCCGCCCGAAATGGGAAGAGAGTAACTGTCTTTATGGAGTTGCAAGCTCGGTTTGACGAGGAGACCAACATTTATTGGACAACCCGTCTTCAGGAAGAGGGAGTTAATATCGTGCATAGCATTCCCGGATTTAAGGTTCATTCCAAGTTATTACTGATCGGAAGAATAGAGAACAGGAAGATGGTTTATTATGCCAATGTTGGAACAGGCAATTTCAATGAAGAGACTGCCAAAGTATATGCCGACGACAGTTTGTTGACCTCTAATCCTGCTATTACACTCGAGGTATTAAAAATATTTGAGCTCTTTAGCGCCAATTTCAAGATACCCAAATTTAACACCCTGGTTGTTGCCCCTTTTAATATGCGTGCACATTATATACATCTGATTAACAACGAGATTAAAAATGCCAAGGCAGGGAAAGAGGCTTGGATATTTATTAAACTCAATAACCTGACAGAGGAGGGCATCGTGAAAAAGATAATGGAAGCCGGAAATGCAGGTGTTCAGGTGAGGTTGATCATACGTGGAAGTTGTGTCATCGCCCCTGATCAACCGGGGATATCAAAAAACATACAAATGATCAGCGTTATAGATCGTTTTTTGGAACACAGCCGGGTATTTATCTTTTGCAATAAAGGGAAACCACTCTATTATATTTCATCAGCAGACTGGATGAACCGGAACTTTGATCACCGTATTGAAGTAGCGGTGCCGATTGTGGATAAACAGTTACAGGCAGAATTGAGAAATATGCTGGAAATACAATGGAATGACAATACGAAAGCCCGACTCATCAGCTATTCGGTTCCTAATCAGTATCGTCGCAATGAGATGCCTTCAAAAGTCAGATCACAGATTGAAATATACAAGTATCTAAAATACAAAGTAACAGCAACAAAATAATCATTTATGCTTTTTTCATCAATTGATATAGGTTCCAATGCAGTACGTCTACTCCTGGCTAATGTATTTGAAAAAAATGGTTTTGCTTTTGCCGATAAAGCAAGTTTAATCCGAGTTCCAATCCGCCTTGGTATGGATGTATTCAATACCGGAAGTATTTCTGAAGAGAGAATTGGGAGCCTGATCAAGACCATGAAGGCATTCAGTTATTTGTTGGAAGTCTACCAGCCCATAGCGTTAACCATCTGTGCTACTGCAGCTATGCGTGAAGCTTCAAACAATAAAGATATCGTCAGACGCATTAAGGAAGAGACAAATCTGGATGTGAAGATTATTGATGGACTAACAGAAGCCAGGATAATCAGTCAATATAACAGCAATACCTTATTACAGAATGGAGAAAGAACGATGTTTATTGATGTCGGAGGTGGATCGACAGAAATATCTATCATTGAAAACCATCGTTTCGTTGCTTCAGAGTCATTTAGTATCGGGACTATCAGGTTGCTCTACGATAAAGTGGCTGATGAAGAATGGGGAAGATTAAAAAAATGGCTCATCAAATTCAGAGGCACCAATCCAAACATGAATTGTATGGGTTCGGGGGGAAATATCAATAAGATCACCAAGCTTTACGGAAGTTATAAAAATGACTTCATCGTATTCAAGGACCTACAGAAAGCACTCAAACAGATGGAAAAGTTCACCGTTGAAGAACGTATCAATATACTGGGTCTTCGTCCTGACCGTGCCGACGTTATTGTTCCTGCTGCCAGAATCTTTATCTTCATTATGGAATGGGCGATGATTGAGAAAGTATTTGCTCCAAAAATAGGACTTGCCGATGGACTGGTGCTGAAGACCTATGAGGACATGAAAAAAGAAGGGCTGATCAAATAAAAGCCGATTATTAAATTAATGATAAATCAGAATTAGAGATTATCTGAATGCCTGATTTGAATAAACAGTCTTTATCATATTATTTGATTATTAAATTGAGCTTCGTTAATGCAAAATCCAAGGGATTATCATGACCATTCTCGATTGACTGCAGTTTGTCTTTGACACAATAGTCGGGAGCGATCCCAATTCCTTCAAGATAATTTCCCTTTGAATCGGTGAGTAATTTTCCTTCCGGGGTGTAAACTACCTGGGCGCCAAGCCTGTATTGCCAACCATTTGGCATTATCCTGTCAACTACCACTGAAAAAGCACCCCATGTTGTATCCCCAACGGAAATAACATTAGATTGAGATTTCATCCCCAGTAAAAAATGCTCGGAAGAACTTGCCGTTTGACCGTTAACTAAAACAACAATTGGTTTGGTTTTGAAATAGCTATTCTTGGGTTCAGTGTAATGATCTTCAAATGAAGTAAAGTCGTTGTGCTGGGGCCCATTTCGGTCTTTAGACTTAATGTATAATTTTCTTTCTGAAGAAAAGAGATCTATGGCTTTTACAAATGCTTCAGCCGAACCTCCACTATTGAATCGGATATCAATGATGATTGCATCCATGTTTTTGAAGTAGCTAACGGCATCTTCAACAAATTGTTCCGGATAGTCTTCGCTCACAAAGGTGGGAATGCACAGATAGCCTATTTTATGTGTACCCGAGTTAATTGATCCATAGAAGAAAGTAAAGGGGGAACTCCCGGTTTTTCTATAATCGTCATTCAGATAATCTTTCTGGATCACTTCCTGTAAAACTATTATTTTACTGTTTTCACGAGTATCTGCATCACTAAAAAAAGATCTCAATTTATGAGAATTAAACGACCCCAGGCCGGGAGCATAGATAAAGGCATGACCATCGTTTAAAGTGCCAATTAAACCGGTTAAGGCTTTATAAAGATCGCCATCTTTCGTGGTGGTAGAAATATTTTTTCCATAAACCACTTTAAGTGAATCCCAGTTAATATGTTTTGCTTCAAATGCTCCATAATAAAGGTCAAATTCTGTCCATAAGGCATTGAAGTTACCGACAGCATCATTGTTAAACTCCTCTTTCAATAAATTCTTTTCACATGCCGGGAATACGATCAGTAAAAGAATGGAATATATTAAAGTTAATTTCAATTTCATGTCTTATAGTTTATAAATAAAGCCAGTACTATATACTCCTGATACTGAAGTCAATTCCCGTGGATAAGATATTTTCAAATAAGTGAAATCATACTTTAATATTAAACTTGTCTTATGAGACAAATCAAGGGTGTAGCCGATCTTTGCATAAATTCCTTTAGACTGTACTGGGTTTAAAACGTGTAAGTTATTCATGATATCTTTCCAGATATCAAAGTGCTCATAGTTTTGTACGGTGTTGGTTGAATAACTGGAACGTGCAGATAATGAAAGTAACGGGATTGATACCTGTATGAAAAACCGATGTTTTGCACCATCGGTTTCAAGATATAGCCCCGGGGCTAAACTGCTATTAATTAATTCGTAATTATTATTTAGAGTGATGTTAACAAAATTGAAATCAGATCCGGTAAGAAATAAATATAAACTTCGCGTTTCATTTTGGCATAGAAGGTGAAAGTAGGTATAGTTAAGATGAAAAATAATACTATTTAAACTGCTGCTCCCGTAAATAATCTGGTTATCATTAATCGGCAGGTTTTGAATTTTTCTTTCGATCCCTGCATATTCGGCCTCCAGCAGCTGCCAGTTTGTACCCTTACCATGAAAGTAACTAAGTCCCAGAAAAAGATTTGCTCCACCATACATTTTCTCAGAATAGAGTTTGTCTATCGAATTAAGACTATAGACTCCGGTGTTGAATTGTATTTTGGATTCTTTAACTGTATCTGCTTCATTTTGACCCGCTTTACAGTTCATAAAAATCACAACAGTGAACAATAATATATTTATGAGTACTTTTTCCATCAAATTTTTGAATATAAATTGTTCAGTGTTATTCTTTCCAATAATTTGCAAGGATAAACAAAGTAAGCCAATATTCAAATATTGAATCAAAAGTAGTTTCTAAGTTTTCTACTATTAATCGAAATAGTAATAACCCACTCAAATAATGCAGGATTAATGAAAGTAAATTACTTTAAAGTAACCCGGAATATAAACATTCAGGTTTGTTGTTTAAAAGTTCTAAATGTTATTGTTTTGGATGAGCTTGCTGTACCAATATCCTGATTCTTTAATAATACGTTGTTGCGTATTAAAGTCGATATGCACAAGTCCGAATTTTGGACGGTACCCTTCTTTCCATTCAAAATTATCGATTAAGCTCCATGCGAAATAACCGTTCACATTTACTCCTTCGTGTCTGGCACGGAAGACTTGTTTGATATGTTGGTCTAAATAATTTATTCTTTTAATATCATTGACTTTGCCATTGATAACTGTGTCGGGAAATGAAGCGCCGCTCTCGGTTACGATGATCTCTTTGAAACTTTTGTATTTACTAAACTTTATGAGCATTTCATAGATACTCTCGGGATATACTTCCCAGTTCATATCTGTTACTTCTACGTTGCGTTTATCTGCGGGGACGAACTTTGCCCATAATAAAGGGGTGAACATTGAAAAAGTTACGAGTTCTCTGGTGTAATTCTGAACGCCAATAAAATCCATATTGAAAGCTAGCTTGCTTTCGTCTCCATCCTTAATGAATTGCTCAAGTCGTTGTAATAATTTAAAATCTTTTACCGGATAACCAAGTCCTGCCAATGGTTCAACAAATAACCTGTTCAATAGTGCATCAGCGCGGTTAGTTGCTAATGTATCCTGTTGGTTATTTAAATAAGGCTGAACAAAAGTGCTTGAAAAGGTAGTACCTACCTGCGATTCTTTTAGCATTGAACGCACAATTCTTCCACCTTCGGCCTGACACATTGTTGCATGATGAGCCGCAGCCAGAAAGCTGTAAAGTCCTTTACGACCGGGCGCATGTAATCCCAGAAAGTAACCTGCTCCTGTAAATGCCATCGGTTCGTTCAGAACAATCCAATGCTTTACCCTATCACCAAAATATTTGACACATACCTCAACATAATCGCTGAACCACCTGATAACTTCACGATTGGTCCATCCGCCTCTTTTTTCAAGCTCATAAGGCAAGTCCCAATGATATATTGTAATCCATGGTTCGATACCCAATTCCAGACAAAAATCGATAACGCGGTTGTAAAAATCTATTCCTTTGGGATTTATCTCTCCAGTCCCATTGGGGATGATACGGCTCCAGGATAATGAAAAACGATAATTGGGAATATTGAGCTGATGCAAGATTGCAAGATCGTGGGTGTAACGATGGTAATAATCGCAGGCGATATTTCCATTATGGTTTCCGAAGGTCTTGCCCTTTTTATTTGCAAAGACATCCCAAATAGATTGACCTTTCCCATCTTCATTCCAACCACCTTCAATCTGATAAGCAGCAGTTGACACGCCCCATATAAAATCCATTCTGAAATCCTTTTCTCTAAAAATCTTTTTATTACTAATTATAAATGAGCTGCTATCTTCTTCAATATCATTATTCTGAACTTTTTAAAAGTATATTCTTTCTTTTCTGCTGCTGTCGCAACAGAATTAATATCCTTTGTATGTGCAACCAGAATTTTATTGATTATTTCTTCTGTAATATCTGGATAATCTACTTCAATCCTGGTACTATCGCCTATCCAGTCTTTGATCTTTTCAACTTGTTTCAGTTTAAGGCTCTTTAAGACTGGAACACCCATGTCTCTTAAAGCAGCAGCATTACATTGTTGTTCATACTGTCCCTTCATAGGTATTACCATTAGCTTTTTTTTCATAAACAGGGCCTCAGCAGGTGTTTCAAAACCAGCACCACACAAAACTCCCGCAGATGTAGCCATGCTTTCAATAAAAGCATCGTTACTTATAGGTTGTATTTTAATATTCTTCTTATTTATAATTTTTTTGTTGTGCTTTGAAAAAACCTGCCAATGTGTATCTTCGCATTGTGACAAGACTTTTAAAATTCTCTCATCATCATATGATGGCAGATAAACAGTGTAATGGCCTTTGTTTTCAATGTGTTTCTCTCTTACCTGTTGACGGATAACCGGGGTAAAGATATTTTTGTCATAGCTTTTAAAATGAAAACCATATTGTATTGTTGAAGGAGCATAATTGTGAAGGATGGCCTTCCCAATGATATCCAAATCAAAAGGCTGAGGAGCTTTCTCGTTTAAAACTGCAGATTGATGACTCAATGAAATACATTTGATATTATTAAGATAACAAGCCCAGGCTGAAACTGGTTCAAAATCATTGAGAACCAAGTCATAATCCTGAACAGGTAAGGAATTGATTTCAGAAAACAAAGTCTTGATATAGTTTTTCTTATATGTTTCAACAAGGTCTATTCCACCATTGTCACCAAAAATAAAACCAAGTCCCTTGAACTTGTATTTCACCGGATAAGGTAATACTACATCAGCTTGGGTACCACTGATTAATAAATCTACTTCATTATTTTTCTGTAATATAGGGATGATGTCTCTTGCCCTGCTTAAATGACCGTTTCCGGTTCCCTGCATGGCATATAAAATTTTCATGGTTTCATCAATTTAAATTCATTCAGCATGTTATCAAATAGTTGAACCACATTTGGATCCTTCTCTTCTTCTTTAACATTCAGTTCCATTTCAGCCTTATCACTATCGTTAAACCTGTAAATTGTCCACTCTCCGTTTGAATATTCAAGCGACGATAAGTTTTCAATCCAGTCTCCGGAATTCAGATACTGTATAGAACCCTGAACATTGCTAATTGTTCGAATCTCCGGATGATGAATATGGCCACAAACCACATAATCGAATTTATTGTTGATACCGATATCGGCACTTGTCTGTTCGAAATCATTGATAAATGATACCGCGGATTTCACACTGTGCTTTATCTTCTGTGCCAACGATATTTTGCCTTTGTTAAAGACTCTTTTCGAAATGAAATTCACGAATCTGTTTAAAAGTATTAAAATGTCATATCCAACAGCACCTAATTTTGCCAACCATTTTGAATGTTGCATGGTTACATCAAACACGTCGCCATGAAAAATCCAGGCTTTCTTACCATCATCCAATTGAAGAACAACTTTGTTAACAATATTGAGTGATCCCATTTTCAATCCTTCGAACTTTCGAAGCATTTCATCATGGTTTCCGGTTACATAGTAGGTCTTTATACCCTTTCCCATCCAACTGAAAAGATGCTTTATAATTTTCATATGGCTATTGGGCCAGTATCTTTTACTGAACTGCCAGATATCGATGATATCTCCGTTTAATACAACGATCTTAGGCTTAATACTTTTTAGATAGAAAAGTAATTCTTTAGCATGACAGCCATAGGTTCCAAGGTGAATATCTGAAATCACCAATATATCTATATGCCTCTTTTGTTTCTTCATTCCAAAAGCTTAATGTTTTAAAGACAAATAAAGATTATCAAAACGTGAAAGCAAAAGCTTTGAAATAATATCAGCCGCCATTAACCATAAAGCTTTGCCAACATTTTTAAAATAAAATAAATTGTGGGAATCCTTTTGGTCGGTAGAAGAAGTAGTATTAAATAAACAATATTGTTCACTTAGTTTCATACTATAATAATGAGTTTAACAAAACTACTACTTGTATGTGAAGTAAATATTACGCCAATATTATCAAAGTGTTAATAATTAATAATCATTTATTTATAAATACTTAGCCCAGACAATACCCCTTATGGTATTATGCTGTGAAAACATATCCTATTCCTTTGATTGTTTTGATGTGGTTGGCGCCGATTTTATCACGTAATTTTTTAATATGTACATCTATCGTTCTATCTCCAATCGATTCATCGTGTCCCCATACCTGGAACATTATATCATTCCGGTTAAATACTTTGCCAGGTTTGGAAACCAGAAAAAGCAATAACTGAAGCTCTTTTTTTGAAAGGCTTATTTTTTGATGATTTTTTATAACCACAAAAGCCTCACTATCTATTATAATATCATTAAAAGTTAGTACTTTATTTCTTGAATTCAGTGGTTGCCGCCTGCGTAACAATGCATTGATATGACAAATGAAAAGCCTGGGTCGGATGGGTTTTGCAATAAAATCATCGGCTCCGGTATCGAAAGCAATAGCTTGCAGTTGATCATTTCCATTAGCTGTCAGTATTGCAATAATCGTATTTTTAAATGTATTAATGCTTCTCAATTGTCTGCAAGTCTCAACACCATCCAGGACAGGCATCTTAATATCAAGCACGATTATATCCGGATAGACTTTTAGTGCAGTACTGATTCCTTCTGCTCCATCCTTTGCAGTATAAACTTTATATCCTTCTTTTTCAAGATTATAACGCATAAACTCTAAGATATCATCTTCATCGTCTACTAATAATATAACAGGAAAATCGTGTTCCATTTTCAGACCTTTAGCTTTATACGAAGTTACTCCACAGTATCAAACTAATCATTACCAAAAAGTTAACTTATTGTAAATTCGGCCTAATGCTAATCCGAAGATCTATCAAAAACGAAGGGGGTGCATCAGATATCTGAAACACCCCTCTTTGAAAGAAATAGATGCATAATAGTGCAAACTTACCATCATCATTATTTTCTTGCAGCTTTATTGTGTTTCAATACCTTTGCCTCAATATAAAAAACAATCTCTTCGGCAATATTGCTACTGTGGTCTCCCATCCTTTCAATCTTACGGATAATATTGTGCATATTGAGTGCTTCATCGATTTCGTCAGGATGCTTGAGAATATAATCAGAAATGACTTTGTTTGAACCATTGGTCACCTCATCAATCAAACTGTCTTTAGAAAAAATGCTGATTGCCATTCTAGAGTTTTCATTATCCAGTGATGTTTTTGCATCCATAAGCATTGCCAATGCATTGGTTAATAATTCTTCTACCCTTGAAACCTCCAACAGTTCAGGATTTATCTTATCACGTGGACTTTTGGCAATATACTTTGCAATACCTTTAGCAAAATCAGCAATTCGTTCAAGGTTTAAAACAATCTTAATGACAGCCAAAGTAAGCCTGAGATCAGAAGCCACCGGATTATACAGGGCAATAATATTTTCGCAATCCCGATCAAGCTTTAATTCAAAAACATCAACCATCTTTTCCTTAAAAAGGATCTCTGATGCAGCATCCTTGTCAAAATTCAGCAATGCATATTGAGACTCTTTCACTTGAGAAATAACAAGGGCCCACATTTCATTGAGTTCAAGTCTAAGATTGGATAATTCAGTTTCCAGATGTGTCATAATAAATATCGGTTTTAAGTATTTTATAATTAATTAGTTAAAGTAATATATATTTAATAATTTACCGAAAAAATCTCAACCAAATCGACCTGTGATATAGTTTTCGGTTTGATGTTTTTTAGGACTTGTAAAGATATCAACGGTTTTTCCAAATTCAATAAGTTCGCCTATGTAGAAAAAGCCGGTAAAGTCACTGACACGTCCTGCCTGTTGCATGTTGTGTGTTACAATCACAATTGTATATTCCTTTTTCAATTCGTGAATCAATTCTTCTATTTTAGCAGTAGAAATCGGATCCAATGCCGAAGCAGGTTCATCCATCAATACAATAGATGGAGAGATAGCCAATGCCCTTGCAATACACAAACGTTGCTGCTGACCCCCGGAAAGTTCAAAAGCCGATTTCTGTAATTTATCTTGAACTTCATCCCAAAGCGCAGATTGTTTCAGAGATCGAACCACGGTTTCCTCAACAATGTGTTTATCGTTGATTCCATTCACCCGAAGACCATAAGCTACATTTTCAAAAACACTTTTTGGAAAAGGATTTGGTTTTTGAAAAACCATACCTACTTTTATGCGTAACTCATCGACATTTATACCTTTTCGGTAGATATCTTCGTCATCAATCAACACATCACCCTGAATTTTTACATTATCTATCAGGTCGTTCATACGATTGAATAAACGGAGATAAGTTGATTTTCCACAACCCGACGGTCCAATCAAAGCAGTCACAGTATTTTTTTCCATTTGCATGGAGATATCTTTTAGCGCATGAAAATCGCCATAATATAAGTTAACGTTTTTGGTTTCAATATTAGCCATCTTAATTCATTTTAACTTTATTACTAAAATAACGCCTAAGTGCATTGGCAGATAGATTTATGATCAATACCATCATAATCAGCACCAAGGCAGTACCATAAGCTATTGGCCTTTGTTTTTCAATATCAGTGCCACTTGTTGCTAAGACATATAAATGATAAGGCAAAGCCATTACCTGATCATAAATACTGGTGGGTAGTTTTGTGGTGAAGTAAGCAACAATAAACAATATGGGGGCTGTCTCACCAGAAACACGTCCTATAGAAAGTATTAATCCGGTTATGATATTCGGATAGGAGATAGGCAGAACCACTCTTCTGATTGTTTGCAACTTAGTGGCACCAAGTGCATAGCTACCATGGCGAAATGAATTATCAACAGCTTTCAACGCCTCTTCTGTTGTTCGGATGATAACAGGTAAAGTCAATAATCCAAGGGTTAGTGAGCCGGCAAGAAGAGAGTCACCAAATTTTAGTGTGTTCACAAACAATGAAATGCCAAATAATCCAAATACTATACTAGGAATACCAGCCAGGTTATTAGTCATCATTCTTATAAACCTTACTAAAGGTCCCTTTTTAGCATATTCATTCATGTAAATTGCTGCAAATACGCCTATTGGAAAACTGAAAATCACACTGCCAATAATCAAATAACAAGTGCCCAGAATAGCTGGGAAAATCCCACCTTTAGTCATATTGTCTGAAGGCCATTGTGTAATGAATCCCCAACTGAGAGATGAAAATCCTTTCATGACAATGAACCCCAATATGACAAACAATATACCAACAACAAACAGACTCAATGCCCTGAATAAACCAAAGGCAAATTGTTCACTGCGTCGTTTTTTACGTTCTATCTTTTTTTCTAAATGAATGGTCATAATAATTAATTTTTCCGTTTAGATGAAACGTATTCCACGCCCAGGTTTATTAGCAATGTCATCACAAACAGGACACAACCCAAAACAAATAGTGCCTGATAGTGTATTCCTCCCTGTGGTGATTCTCCAAGTTCAGCGGCTATAGTAGCAGGTATCGTTCTGACAGGTTGCAGGAAGGTATGCGGCATAACACCTGCATTTCCGGTCACCATCAAAACAGCCATGGTCTCACCTATAGCTCTACCAATTCCAAGAATGGCTGCTGCTGTGATACCTGAGATGGAATAAGGAATAACAATGCGATAAATCGTTTGCCAGCGTGTGGCTCCTAATGCCAGACTAGCCTCTTTCATTGCTCGTGGTGTTGTTCGCATGGCATCTTCAGCAATAGTTATAATGGTTGGTAAGGCCATGATGCCTAATATAATACTTCCAGCAAGTGCTGTTTCTCCTACAGGTAGTTTGAAAACTGATTGAATCAGTGGAACAAGAACAACAAGACCGAAGAACCCATAGATTACAGATGGGATTCCAGATAGAAGTTCTATAAGCGGTTTAAGCGCCCTCCTAACCCTCGAATCAGCTATCTCAGCCAGATAGATGGCTACGGCTAAACCTAATGGTAAAGCTATTAAAATAGCGCCAAAACTCACCCATAATGTCCCAAGGATAAGTGGTAATATGCCAAACTGGGAATTGGGGACGGCTGTAGGAAACCATTTTTTCCCCACAAAGAATTCCACAAAACTTATATTCTCTTCGGGGAGTATTTTTCCATTAAATCCTTTAGTGACATATTTCTTGGGTACAAATAAAATGACACCACTAAGACTATCAGTTAAACGACTGATACAGGGATTGATGTTTTCAAAATTCTTCCCCAACTGAGCTTCTGTGAAATAGGTGGGCAGATCTTCAAGTCTAACGATAATAATGCTATCCTTCTTTCCCCCTATTTGTTTCCAGTTGGTTATATTCTGATCAAAAATACCCATTACATTTGCAGCCTTAATCTTCGATAATGGATTAGATTTATTTACTGCCAAAACCATATCGTCCTGAAGTGTACTCCTACTGAAAAGGCCAAAGCCTTCCTTGAAAAGAAAGACCACAATAAGAATAACAGCAAGACTTGTTATGCCTCCCGATAATGTAAGTACTCCTTCTATCAGCTTCTCGAATAATTTTTTAAAAAACTTCTTATTCATTCTGTTTTGATTTTCTTCAATTCATAAAAGAATGGATGTAAATACTTCTATGTTTTGGAGTCATGAACTTCATGAGTAAACAATACACAAATAAAACACAACCACCCCGGGATGTAATGATGACCCGAGGTAGTTTGTTTACATAGATTAAAAATTATTTTGAAAGTGGAACATATCCTACTTTTAAAACTATTTGTTGACCTTCAGGTGAAAGAACATAATTGATATATGGCATTACTTTCTTCGTGACTTTAGTATTGTAATAATAGTAAAGTGGACGTGTAATAGGATAAGTCTTGTTCATTGCAGTTGCTATACTTGGGGCAATAAAGTTTTTACCTTTATCGTAAGATACTTTCAACGCTTTAACTTCTTTATTCACATATGCAAGACCTACATAACCAATAGCACCTTTAGTCTGGCTAACACTCTGAATGATAGCGCCAGTTGCAGGCATACTCAATGCACTGCTTGCAAAGTTCTTATTTTTCAATACACTTGTTTTTACAAACTCATAAGTACCTGAGCTGGTCTCACGGGTGTAAACAACTATTTGCAAATTTGCGCCACCAACTTCTTTCCAGTTCTTGATTTTGCCGGTATAAATACCTTCAAGTTGTTCGCGGGTAAGTTCATTGATTGAATTTGAAGGATTGACAACCATTGCAAGTGCATCATAAGCTGCAATTACTTCTTTGTATGAAATACCTGCTTCTGTCAGTTTGAGTTTTTCATCCATTTTGATTGCACGTGAAGCCTGAGCTATTTCAGTTGTGCCATCAATAAGAGCAGTAAACCCAACACCTGAACCACCTCCTGTTACAGTTACATTTCCTCTGCCTTCTTTCATAAAAGTTTCGGCTTCTTTCTGTGAGAGCGGCAACATTGTGTCGCTACCTTTGAGTTTCTGTGCATATGAACCGCCGGCTAGAACAACCAACGAAATCATTAATAATAATGTCTTTTTCATAATATTTATTTTTTTATTTCTCAGTAGTGGTTTAAAAAATTAACCCAAACTACTTAAAATTGTTTTTAAATTTTTATACTTCTCTTAGAATTTATATTGTAATCTGAGTGTGAAAACATTGTCCTTCAGATCACTACCGTAACCAGCAAGATTCTTAGATTTTTCGTTCTTGACAATGTCATAATAAGCAGTCAGTTTCACGTTAGCATCGTAAGCGTAAATCCAACCAATACCGATAGTTGAATATTTAATATCACCGGCTGTTGTTGCGTTAAAGCCTGTAGCTTTCAAACCAATCTGATCACCGGACACTTTCGTGTTAGGGTCAAATACATCATATTTAAGAACAATCTGGTCCTTTGTGCCTTTAATAGACTGGATAAGGATTGCATAAGCACCCATTATATTGCGCAGATAAAGATCACCTGTTGGATTGGCTGTAAAGCTGTTTGCAGAACCTGCAACAGAAGGTTGTTTTCCATTTAAATATTCACCACGGATTGTAGTAAGACCTAAACCTGATTCTGCAGAGAATTGGGCATCTATTCCTACATACTGACGTTTAGCAAATTTACCGGCTGCCTGGCTTGCATCCTTGGAATAGATGCCATTATTCAAAACATAGGTGTTTGCAGTTGTTTCTAATACACCACCATCATAATAAGAGGCACCAATTCCGTATTTAATTTTCTCATCCATTGATGCTTTATTAATAGAAATCTGGCCGATGAAATCTTTCATCTTTTTTGAAGCCGGGTTGATACCATTACCTTCGAAGTATCCACCCTGGATTCTTAACCAGTTCCAGGTACTTGTTTTTGCACCTTGAATAGTCACCATCCACCCAAGATCTTCTTCTCCTGGAAATAATGCCTGTGTAAATCGTGCACGTTCCGGACTTTCGAGTTGACTTGAAGAGTAAGCAACTTCATAACCGAAAGGACGGTTGAATACACCACCGGTTAAACTAACTGTTTGTGTCCATGGGTCTCTTACTACCAAATACATGTCTTTAGTACCAAAACCAGATTCCGTTACATCAAACTGAGCAACGAAAGTAGTAAGTAATGTATTGTAAGCAAATTTCAACCGTCCGCGACGAACCTTAAAACGTTTGTCGGTACCGGCAGGAAATGCGCCACCAGCAAATGCATTACCTATTGAATCAGAAAATTGGGATTGAGCCTGCAGATATCCGGTAATTTTGAATCGCTGCATTAATTCAATCGCGCTCTGCAGTTTATTAATTGCTGCTCCTAATGTATCAGTGGGCGTTCCTTCTACCTCCTGCGCTAAAGCAGGTTTTATGGTCATTACCAAAAGAGCAATTGCAATAAGTTTGAAAATCTTTTTCATTTAATTTTTTTGTTTGTTAGTTTACGGCACAAAGTAATGACTATAACATTATCTGATTATGACCTCATGGTTAAGCTATTATTAATTATAGGGTGGCAAATATTAATTTAATGTTAAATGCATGAAACAAAAAAATTCCTTAAACCCGCAAATACTACTTGCGGATTTAAGGAATATCAATAAACTCGAAACCTCCCGGATAAATTATTATCGTTTTGGTTTTGGTCTTATTTTAATAAAATGGATTATCTGTGTGTGACAGTTAACAACTTGAGTGTTATTTTATATGATCCGGGAACATTAATGCGCAAAGGGATCCTGATTGAATAATCATATTTATCATCTTTAAAATACCCTTTAAAATGAGTGTCAGCGGTTCCTTTGTAATAATTTCCTGCTGTATTGGATGTCCATGAAGATGTGCTATCTATATGAACGAATGCAGTCGGAATGCGGTAATACATATTAAACCCATTTCCCAAAGAAACTATTGGGAATGGAACCAAAGGATACTTTAATGACATCAAAGAATCTGTGGCCACAAAGGTATCGGGGGCATAATCCTGAAGATTCTGTAAGAAGGGAGGATTAGGGTTTAAGCCTGAATTAGGTCTCTTCATAATTTCCGAATTCTTTGGACTAAATGGCTTGCCATTTTTATCCAAAAATTTAAAAGAAATAATATTTGGCGTATCGGCAACACGGGTAATTGTTTCAATTAACAATGGATTATTAGCCCCATTGAATGATCCAAATGATGAACCATTGGCAGGACCACCTGCTGTATTTGCCCACAATCTGCCTATACTATACGATCCTGTAACAGGAGACGTATCAATATTATTACCCGTAACCAGATTAATTGTCATGATATTTTTTAGCACCTGAGTTCCAACCACATTTGTCACCTGGACATCAATGGTATAACTACCCAATGGAAGATAAATTGTAGCTGGATTTGCCTCAATTACTCCACTGCTTTCATTGATATTGATTGGAGCCATTTGAACCACTTTCCTTTTTGCCATGATAGTGGCATAGGTAACATCAGTCAGGGGATTATATGCCGCTGTCCAAACAGATACAGGATATGTTTTAGTAAAGAGAGAATCAACAATTTTTCCGTTAGCATTATAAAAATGTAATATTTTACATTTCATCGGAATTGAAGATCCATCCGGCACTAAGGTATATGAATATACCGTTCGGCCTACTATTGCAGTAAATGAACTCACTGAATAGGCCATAGTAGGACTAAGGTATCCTTTCTCAACTTTTGTGCATTTTATCATAAAAGAAGCCATGATAAAAAGCAAAAAACAAATTTTTATTTTAAAAATATTTCTCTTTGTCATATTAGTGGTTATTAATGTAATGTAAAAAATAGAATATGGCTGGGAGCTAAAACATGGACAACGCCATTGCTTGTATTAATTCCTGTGGTTGTACATAACACCCGGGTGCCTACATTAGATGGAATCATACTTGAAGGATTCGCATTATTTAATAGATATGGTGTAAAAACATGGCCGAAATAGATCACTTTAGGATAAGTAGTGAAATTAGAATTATACCCTAAGTGAGGATCCGTGGTCGTCTCGTAAGAGATAACGGCACTATCTTTAGCTAAACCACTACTATAAAATTTCCCGGTATTGGTTAATACATCATAAGTTAGCTTTTGGTTAAACAGATACATTTTCAGCGAGTCTCTTGTTCTGTTTTTATTGTTCGTTATATAATACAATAAGGAATCAAGCCCCCATTTCGAATTTTGATTGATTGTACTCTGGACTCTCCCGGTACGTACTGAAAGATAACTGTAAATGGTGGTATTCGTTAATGCAAAAAATGTAGTCCCGTTTGCATTTATTGCATCTTTTAAACCGGCTGCATCAATACATTGTACAAGTGTATCAAATACCGGCTTTGATTTCAAATAATCATATGTCGTTGTGTGACTATATAGATTTACATTCTGAATATCGCCTGTTATGTAACTTTTCTGACATGAATTCAATGCGATGAGCATTACAATGATCGCAGAAAAAAGAATGATCAATTTGTTTTTCATAATATTTGTTTATAATAACAAAAAATGGAATGTTTAATTACTTGTTTGCTGCCCACCAGGTGTTCTGTGTCAGCAAATTATCCTGTGGAAAAAGTGTTGCCATATCCAACGGCCAGTAGTACCCCTGGTTAACTGAACTTAATCTGTCGTGAGGATATCCCGCGCCACCTTCCAGCCAGCCTTGTCTGCTTTCGGTTCTTATTAAATCATAGAACCAACTGCCTTCCCCAACTAATTCCCTGCCACGTTCAGCTATGACCTCGTCCAACATATCATATTGATTTGTCGGGCTCAAATAAGAGGTAATACCTGCCCTTTGCTCGGTTTGTTTTAATTGGGCTCGGGCACCTTCTACGTTTCCAAGAGATGCCAATGCCTCAGCATCCAATAAAACAATATCAGACAATCTTAACAAGACCAAGTTATTATTGATATATGGATTGGTTTTTGTAGCTGGAGTCTGGTATTTGAAATTAGTGTATTTTAACAATAAATACCCTGCCAAATCACCATTACCGGCTGCAACAGGTTGAAGCATTGAAGTAAACCTTGCATCCTTATGATCTGCAAAAACCCAGTCGGTTAACCCGCCCATCGGGATTACCCAGGCATTATTCTTTTGATTGTCAATCAGACTCCCTTTCAGGAAAGTTTCGAAAAAGCCAAAGTTTGTTTCAACATTGCCAGATATATCACTAGACATCATGGGTAGTTCCAGGATACTTTCATTTGATTGCTGACCGCCCCAAATGTTAGCATAGGTCGACATGGGCTCAAGCGAATAACCCCCTTCATTGATTACTTTTTGACAATAGATATGCGCACTGTCATATTTCTGTTCCCAGGCATACATGTGAGCCATCAAAGCATAGACTGTTCCTTTGTTTGCTCTTATCGATTGTGTAAGATCTCCATTGGCATAACTTAAATAGTTTGCTGCATTTTTTAAATCTGCAAGACAATAATTGAAAACTTTTGCCTGAGCCATGCGAGCGACACCCGGTATGCGTCCATAATCGACATCATTGTATGTCTGAGAAACATAAACAGGATCTCCCCATACTCTTGACATATAAAAATATGCATACGCTCTCATAAACAAAGCTTCGCCCAGATAACTGTTTTTCGCTGCCGGAGAAGCAAAAAGAGAGGTCGACATAATGGGAACATTTTGCAACATTAAATTACATTGGGATATTAACTTATAGAAACGCGACCAATTTTGCAAATTTCCTTCCTGATAGGGCACATAAGAGAAATCAAACACCGGTTTATATGAAGCGTTTACGGCATTGAGTGTCCAGTCACAAGTGTTAGAACAATTAAATAAACCGGAAGCTAAATCGCCAAAAACGAAATGAGCGTTTCCACTACGCATACAATTACGCAGTTGAACATACATTGCCAAGGCGCCCTCATTAACCGAAGTTTCAGAAGTCCAAAACTTTGCACTGTATGTTTGCGATATCGGCGCTTCGTTTATATACTTTTTGCAAGATGTACTTATTGCAACAATACAAAACAGTAATACAATAAATATATTACTACTTTTTATGATTATAGATTTTTTCATAATGATTCTGTTTTAAAATGTAACATCTATACCGAATGTGATTTTTGTAGGTGTTGGATACATCCCACCGGTATATACTCCGAGTTGGTCAACCATTTCCGGATCGGGCAAGGATGAATTCTTAAGGGTAAGGATATTATCAGCCATTGCATAAACCTTAACGCGTGCTACATGCAATTTTTTACAAAGTTCATCCTTAAATTGATATCCCAATGAAATTGTTTTTATCTTAAAATAGCTTCCATCTACAACAAACATATCCGAAATAGGAATGTATTGATAATAACTGGCGCCGAAAGGATTTATTGATGGGAAGCCTGCCTGGTAATTAGGATTAGTGGCTTTCTGTGGAGTCCAGTAGTTAACGCCTGTTAAATCAGGGACCCTGTCATTTTGAAAAGAGTAAATACTGCTGCTGTATCCTCCTACAACATTGCTGATTTGTTGCTGGAAAAAAGTGTTATATACAGCCCTTTTATAGGTAAATACACTAAATATGCTTAATGTAAAGTTCTTATAAGAAAAGTCATTTGTAAAACCCCCGGTGAATTTGGGGTTAGGATCACCTGTGGGCACCCTATCGCCATATTGATTACCATTATCTTCACCGTCCCACACATCTCCATCCTTATTAACATCTTCCCATTTAGGATCACCCGCTACAACTGTATGATTGCCTTTAAAATAAGTAAGCTTTTTCCCGGTCAAAGGATCAAAAGGAATATCACTTTCATGATTATAAACACCTTCATAATGCATCTGGAACATTTCATAAACAGGTTGACCTACTGCATACAAACGGCTTATCCCATTGGCATCGTCGACAACAAATGTTCTGTTATTATTGGGTAACTTTGCAATTAGATTTGTGTTATGTGATAATACTAGTTGCATATTCCATTGAAACTTACTCGAAAGTGGTAGGATTCTTGCACCGAGAGATATATCTAGACCTTTATTACTCACCCAAAGATCATTTGCATTAAAAGTGACAGCATCAAAACCCGTAAAGAAAGGTAACTGGAATGAATAAAAATCTCCCTTTGTCAGTTTGTCGTAAGCATCTACACTTAAATTAACCCTGCTATCGAAAAATTGAAGATCAACACCTATGTTTTTTTGAACGGTTTGCGACCATGTTAAATTATTTTTGGTCAAACCATTTGAATAATCAGGCTGAATAGCTTGTTGGCCATTATAATAACCGGAAATAATATACGAATTGTAGGGGGCATAAAAATCGCTTGAATTGGTTCCTGATTCACCATAACTTCCACGCAATTTCATGAAATTAATCACTTTTTTTAGCGGTTTCATAAATTTTTCATCCGAAACAACCCATCCTGTTCCAGCAGATGGAAAATAACCCCATCTATTGTTAGATCCAAAACGTGATGAGGCATCACCCCTATAAACCAAAGACACCATGTATTTCTTATCAAAATCATACGATAATTGACCTAACAGGGAAAGCAATCCTGAAGCTCCATAGGTGGAGCCCCCGCTTAAATCGGCTTGTGCAATACCGTTTACAACCTGAATATTGTTTGATGGAACATTATATCCCTCTACATTATTGGTATTGGAGATATCTCTTGAGAACTGTTGACTGGCGGTTAATACCAAATTATGACTGTGCTTTACACCTTGAAAGGTTTTAATAAAATTCAGGTCATTCTCCACATAATACGTATCATATTCACCCTTATCTGATTCGGCATAAGAAGAAGAACCGGCAGCTCTTGTACCGCTTATATCAGAAGAACTTGAAGGCTGAAAATAATCTCTGTCCGAGGTAGATATACTTGCCGAGCCTAAAACTGAATATTTTAAAAACGGAAAGATATCATAATTTAATCTCAATGAAGCATTATAGGCATCGTTAGTGTTTTTATTCCTTAATTGGCTTGACAAACCAAGGTATAATGAGGAATCACTGCCACTTAACTTGTAAAAGGAAGAAGGCATCGCACCGCTACTTACAGGTGTATTGTTATCACTATTATTGTATTTCATCCCTCTTTGCCTGTCACCATGCGAAGTTGAAATAATAAATTGACTGTTCAGTTTTGAATTGATTTTAAAATCAAAATTGCCTCTTAAACTAAAACGAGTGTAACCAAAACTTTTAATAATACCGGGTTCATCATAATAGTTGGCACTTACCCGGTAATTATAATTGTCTGTTGCAGCAGACATTGTCACATCATAGTTTTTAATCATAGCACTCCTGTAAAATAATCCTTGCCAATCGGTAGCATTATTATAAGAAGGATTAAGACTATCTGATAACATCTGAAGCAATGAACCTGTTTTTTGGGCATACGTTCCATATGCATTGATAAGTCCCAGTTTCAATGTTCTTTCAGCCTGACCTACTGAGGTGTGTAATAAATCTGGTTCTCCAACAAAACCTGTGTAAGCATTAATTCTGAATTCAGGTGTGGCGCTTTTCCCCTTTTTCGTTTTAATATAAATTACTCCGTTTGCGCCGCGTGAACCCCAGGCAGCTGTTGCTGCTGCATCTTTCTGAACATCCACTGATTCTATATCATTAACATTAATGCCGGCCAGGTAATTGGTACCCGTGACATCAATACTCCCAAGATCATCAGTATTAACAGGAACACCATCAATAACATACAACGGACCACTCAACGCATGAGCCTGTGCTACTGAAGATTGATCAATACTGGTGCTTACTTTGGAATTACCACGTACAACAATGGTAGGTGCAACACCTGGTTCACCGGAACTAATCTGAACATCCAAACCCGCTACTTTTCCTTGCAATAGTGCATCTACACTCGGGCTTGCCATGTTTTCAATTTGTTTACTGGTCACGGTTGAAACTGCTGAAACAGTAGTTCTTTTGCTTTGTTGCTGTACACCAATAACTACTACTTCATTTAATGATTTGGATACCTGCGACATCGCTACATCTATT
>Ga0224523_1000382_pt1 | contig 24734 bp, 20 predicted proteins | sample CFST50metaG_FD_182732 | JGI IMG/M metagenome (GOLD analysis project Ga0224523, IMG submission 182732) | Peat soil microbial communities from Stordalen Mire, Sweden - C.F.S.T50 | ecosystem: Environmental > Terrestrial > Soil > Wetlands > Peat | place: Sweden: Norrbotten County, Stordalen Mire...
CCATAGGCGTGTCCGATGACCGCAATGTCGGTGCCGGACTTGCTCGGGACTATCTCGGATGCCAAGCGCAGACTGGACGAATCAGGCTCTCCCCAGAACACATCCTTCTCCCCTGGGACGAGGCGCGCCTCACCCTGCACCGCCACCGGCCGTCGATTCGCATCCAGCACAAAAGTCGCCTTGTTCAAAGCCACGGCCAGGTCCCGTCCCTGCTGGTCCTGGCAGAAAACCAGGGCCGAGCAAAACGGCGTCAAGTTGAAGCGCTGGTGAATCGCCATGGCGGAAGCTAGGGCTTGGCGGGAAGACCGTCCACGTAGCCTTTGGAAAGGAAGAAACTGCCATGCGCGGCGAACTTGTAGATCAAGACTATCTTCACCACTCCGGTCTCGTCGATGCGTTTCAAATCCGCAATCTTGTCGGCGGCCACCGTCTCCTTGCTCAGAAGGTCGTAGTACGCGCCGTCCTTCAGTGCGAGCGCGTAGAGAGTGAGGAAAACATGTTCAGTGGGCGAGATGTCCGTGTAGCACTCAAAATCGCTGAGCGGCTTGAAGGTGCCGCCAGAGCGCGACCTCAAAACAAACGTCCGACCGGTTGATATGGCGAAATTGCGCCCATGCGTCGCCGTGGTCTTCTCGTACGGGATCACGTTGTTCCAATCGCACGCCCCGATCTTGCGAACGGCGTTCTTGCTCCGATCGGTGTTCACAAGAACGTGGGCCATGAAGTGCTGAAGTCCGCCCTTGATCAGGGTCGGCTTCTTGGAATAGTGCAGAAACTTGCTCTTGTCCGCCAGCCATTTGTGCGTCTCGTCGCTGACGCCCTTGCCTGGCGGCCCCTTCTGGTCCCCCATGAAGAACATCGCCAGATCCTCAAACGGGGCGTCGCTGGTGCTTGACCCGAAATCCGCAATCGCGATCCGGCAGCGCAAGTTCAACCGCTGCGCAATCTGGGTCGCCTGGCGCACATTTGTGGGCTTCAGCGAACATGTCTGCACCACCGACGCCGCACCCGGCGCACTCAAGGCATGGGACACCTCGATGTGCTCCAGATATTTCTTGTCGTCCGGCTCTTGCACAGAAAGGATATTGTCGAACGGCTCTTTCGGCAGATAGGTCGGGTACACCCGCGGATCCGTTGGCTTGCCAAACTTGATTTGAGGCCTGTCTTTTGTGTAAGGCTGTTCGCGAACATAGGCTGGCGGCGCGATGCCCAGCTTGGGAGCCTCGTGTTGGTCAAAAATATGAACGAAATTGAGCTCTGTGATGCACTCGTAGTCGGTGGTGGAACCTGCGCTTGTGATCCTCAATCCCAGTCCGGTGTCCAGGTTCCAGAAGTAGCCCAGGGGACCGATGTAAGGCTGCTTGTCGCTGTCAGTCGGCTTGCCGTTCTCATAGGCATCAGAAAGCGCGCCCAAAAACTTTCCGGCCGCGGCAACGGCACTCTGCAAGAACGGCTTCAGGGCCGGAAGATGGTAAAAGACATTGAAGCCAAATAGCTTGGTCCGCGCCACATTGGGACAGACGAAAAAGGTCAGGAAATTGAAGCTCGTGTGGCCGTCCTTGTCGTTTTCGGCGCTGCTGAAAAACTTCAGCTTCTTGCGCTCGCTGTACCCGCTCTTGGCGTCCTTCATCTGGAAGGATACCGCTTCGTCGATCGCCTTGTCTGGAGCCACCTTCTCCGTCTTATTGTAGGAATACGCGCCGCCGTCCTTGTCGACCACGAGCCGGTATATGAAGGGTTCAATATCAGACTTTTTAGCAAGCACCCGGTCGCAGAAGACCCAAGGGAACATCAAGGGCCTTTCGATCAAGTACTTGATGGACGTCTCCTTCAGGACATGCTCGCAGTCGTCAACGACCGCGATCTTGTCCTTGTAGGTCCTTTTCGCATAGTCGAGCAGGGAATCGCTGGTGGGGAAACCCAACGGGTCGAACCACTTCTCCTGGTCCTTGTACTGCTCCGGCCAGAAGGGTTCCTGATCGCCGAGATAGCGGTAGCGGACGTAGGTGTCCCAGTAGTGCTCGATCTTGTTGTGGGTGTTCCACAGGTTCTTGCCCAGACTGCCAAGGGTCCAGTCCTCGTTTTGCCAGGCCTTGTCGGGGAAAATGTAGCTCCATTTTTCGAGCAGGTTGTAGGCGCCAGCACTGATGTTCACCAACTGGTGCACCACCAAGTCCGCTGCGACGTGGGTGGCCATGCCGAGAAAGTACGCGCGCTGGACCAGCGACTGCAGGTCCGCCTTGTTCGCTCCGCCAACATCGGCGACCGAAAGCTCGAACTGACGGTGCGTGCGATTGTAGTGCCCGAGATCGAAGTGCTCGGGCGCCGTGTCCGGGATCAAGTCGAAGAAGGAGTGTGACGGCACCGTCCAAAAGTCAGGGCCACACGCCCCCAGCATGTAGGCGGAGAAGCAGGTAATGGCGTCGTGGGTTGCCTTCTCTTCGCGAATCTTGCCTGCCAAACGACCCGCTGCCGTCCTGAGCGCGTCTCGAAATTGCTTCCTGGTTTGCTTTGGGTTGGAGGCCCTGGCGTCAATCGCTCCACGCAAAGCGTGTCCATAGTCCACACACGCCTCTACGTATCGTTTTCCGCCGGCCTGGACGTAGTCGGGGGCGCTGTCAATTGCCCGAAGGGCGACGAGCCAGTGGGTGTGAAAACAGGGCACTAGCGAGTCTCCGTGGAAGGTCCAAGCAGTAGGAAGCTCGGAAGGCGCTTCTCAGGAAACAATCCCGGGATAGTTGGCTCGGGAACCTTCGAGGCGTCAGCGCTAAAAACAATGGTGGCGCTATTCTTCGCTGCGCGAAAGACAACGGGACCGCCGGGAACAACGGCATCCCTACTGCTTCCAACCGCGGCTTCTACCTCCCATGAGGTTTCAACATCGCCGCGCAGCAGCGCGAATTGCCCCCTTGGTCCGACTGCCTGCTCGGCAAGCCAGACCCGGTATTCGTCCAGGTTCCGATAGTTGTCGGCGGTCGCCATCTCGTCCAGGGTCAACGGGTCTAGCAATCCACTTCTGAGATCGCTGAATGCGTCGTCTTCTCGCTGCCGACGGGCCTCCTCATAGGAGTCGGGCAAGAGTTTCTTCCAGTCCTCAAGACTCTCGATCGCTTGAGTTATGCCCTTGGCACTCCTTTCCCTTCTCACGTCGACCCCCTCTTTCCCGAGAAACCTCATCTGCTCAATGCGGACGACAAGTTGCTGCCTAAACTCCTGCAGCACCGCCGGCATTAGAAACTTCTCCGCTGCCGCGAGTATCTCCTCGTGGGTGAGCTTCTTGGTTTGGGCCTTGCGTGAGTAGACGACCAACAGGTCGTCGCTGCCATCGGATGCGGGGATGATGTCCACCCAGTCGTGCAGGGGACTCGGCGGCGCGATCCGATGATAGGGCTCTAGTCCGGGAAGAAGACGCCATCCCTGGCCGCCTGGCATGGGCGCAAAGCAGTGGCCCTCGGCGTTCACTGCGAAAAGCTCGGCGGCTTCTTGGACATGTCCGTCCGGCAGGCGCCTCCGGATCGACACCACCACCTTGGGGTCGGACTTCGCGTCGGTCACATGCAACACGTCGACCTTGTCATTCTTTCCGCCAAGCAGCTCGAAATCCACGGTCTGCACCCAGTTGAACGGTTTCTCCGGCGAGATGAAGTGAACCTTTGCCCCATCCCTCAAGATCGCGTAGGGGCTCTCCGGCGCCGACAGGAACGCCAGCCAGCTGCCCATATCCACGGGGAATTCCCTTCCGTCCCCAATGGCCGTTCCGTCAGGCCGGTATCTCAAGAGAGTGGTCCCGGTGTCTGCTCCTGGTGGCGCAACAATCAGCAATTCGTCGATGTCGCCCGATCCAGGGCGACTGAGCGCGCCGAATGCAGCTATCCTGTTGGGAAGCGCAGCCATTCCCCGCAGCGTCACCCTGGCAATGCCCTTGTTGTCGATGCGATACACCGCGTAGCGAGGAGTGTCGGCGCCGGGCTTCACCTCTTTGCCTCCCTTCACCGGATTGTCCAGCTTGGATGTGACGAAAACCACATCGCGACCTTTCAAACGAGCTATGTACGGTTCGTCCGGGACGTAGAAGTACCCATGCGGCAGATGGCCTTCGCCGGAGAAACTGTGTAGCTGCTTTTCGGTTGAATACACTTCGATACCTCCCCGCAGGCGGGGCAAGATCAGCTCGTCGACCCCGTCGCCGTTCACGTCGGCTGTGGCCAGACGTTCAGAGAGATAGCTATTGGGAACCTTCTGCGTGACCACCTCGGTCAGCACCAGATCGCGAAACCGGATCGGGTAGGCCTGGAACATCCCTCCGACAACCCCTGCACCCAAGCCATCGCCCGTCATCTTCGCGAAGGTTTGCTCGACTTCCAGCATCCCCTCCTTCTGCCGCAAATACAGAATGGCCGCGGGTTTGCTGCCCCTCCACAGGACAATGGGGTTGGGGTCCACCATGTCCTTGTCCGACTTGGCGCCCTCCTTGCCTTGAGGGCCAGGTGCGACGGGGCCAAGCTTCTGCAAAACCATATTGTCCATTGAACCTCCAATAGTCTTCAGTCCCACTTCATGCCTGTCCGCCGCAGACTTCCTGCATAGACACCCCGAAGACAGGGCGCCAACCAACCACGCGGTCAGCAAGAATGTGCGAGAGCTAGCCTTTGACATCAATCGTACCTTTGCTGTTGAAGCCCGGTTTGTCGCCATCGTCCGACGTGCTCGCCTGGCCAGAGGAGCCCCTGATCGCCAAGATAGCGGTAGCGGACGTAGGTGTCCCAGTAGTGCTCGATCTTGTTGTGGGTGTTCCAGATGTTCTTGCCCAGGCTGCCAATGGTCCAGTCTTCGTTTTGCCAGGCCTTGTCGGGGAAGATGACGCGCCATTTCTCAAGCAGGTTGTAGGCGCCGGCGCTGATGTTGACCAACTGGTGCACCACGAGGTCCGCTGCTACGTGGGTGGCCATGCCGAGAAAGTACGCCTGCTGGACCAGCGCCTTTAGGTCGGTCCGCTCCGCTCCACCAACCTTCGCAACCGATAGTTCAAACTGATGGTGCGTGCGATTGTAGTGCCCGAGATCGAAGTGCTCGGAAGCCGTGTCCGGAATGAAAGTACGCAAGAAATGCGACGTTGACCCCACCGTCCAGAAGTCAGGGCCACACGCCCCCAGCATGTAGGCGGAGAAGCAGGTAATCGCGTCGTATTCTTTGGAGGTTTGGATGCCATTCTTCCATTTGGCAGCCTCGTCCTTCAGAGCCTGTCGGAACTCCGATCTTGTTTGCTTTGGGTTGAATGCCCTGGCGTCAATGGCATTCTTGAGAGCCTGTTCGAAAGTGCCGACATCCACCTCGTATTGCTTCCTTCCGTCCTTGATGTACTTGGGTGTATTCCCAATGGCCCGGAGGGCGACGAGCCAATGAGTGTGGAAACAGGGCACTAGCGAGCCTCCGTGGAGGGTCCAAGCAGGAAGAATCCCGGAAGGCGACCCTCTGGCAGCGAGGTCGGCGTAAGGGGTTCCGGAACCTTCGAGGTGTCAGCGCTAAAGACAATGGTGCTCGCGTTCTTCGTCGCGCAAAAGGCAACAGGTCCCCCTGGAACAACGGCATCCCGGCTGCTTGCAACCGACGCGTTGACTTCCCACGATGCCTCGACGTTTCCACGCAGTAGCGTGAATCGGGTCTCCGGCCCAATTGACTGCTCGGTGAGCCAGACGCGGTATTCATCGAAGTTGCGACACTCATCCGGGGATGGCGGTTGGCCATGGATCAGCGGAGAATGCAACTCGAATTCGAGCGAGACGAACGCGTAGGCTTCGTTAGATTGCCGAATATATTCGTAGGATTCAGGCAGTCGTCGCTTCCAGTCGTCCGGCGTCTTGATTTCTTCGGTTATGCCTTTGGCTCGCTTTTCTTCCGCGACGTCATCCCGTATCGGCTTCATTTGGTCGAGTCGGACGAGGAGTTGCGTCCTGAAGTCCTGCAACTTTCTGGCGGTCAAGAACCTCTCCGCAGCCGCAAGCATCTCCTCATGGGTGAGCTTCTTGGTTTGGGCCTTGCGTGAATAGACGACCAACAAGTCCTCGCTGCCGTCAGAGGAGGGGATGATGTCCACCCAGTCGTGCAGGGGACTCGGCGGCGCGATTCGGTGATAGGGCTCAAGGCCGGGAAGAAGACGCCATCCCTGGCCGCCTGGCGCCGGTGCAAAGCAGTGCCCCTCGGCGTTCACTGCGAAGAGCTCGGCGGTAGTCTGAACATGTCCGTCCGGCAGGCGCCTCCGGATCGACACGACCACCTTGGGGTCGGACTTCGCGTCGGTCACATGCAGCACATTGACTTCGTCATCCTCTCCGCCAAGCTGCTCGAAATCCACGGTCTGCACCCAGTTGAACGGCTTCTCCGGCGAGATGAAGTGAATTTTGGCCTCGTCCCTCAGGATCGCATAGGGGCTCCCCGGCGCTGACAGGAACGCCAGCCCTTCGCCGATAGGCAGAGGAAACTCCCTCGGACTCCCAATGGCCGTTCCGTCAGGCCGGTATCTGGAGAGTGTGGTCCCGGTGTCTGCTCCGGGTGGCGCAACAATCAGCAATTCGTCGATGTCCCTCGATCCAGGGCGACTGAGCGCACCGAATGCAGCTATCCTGTTGGGGGGCGCTGCCGTTCCCCGCAGCGTCACCCTGGCAATGCCCTTGTTGTCGATGCGATACACCGCGAAGCGAGGAGTGTCGGCGCCGGGCTTCACCTCTTTGCCTCCCTTCACCGGATTGTCCAGCTTGGATGTGACGAAAACCACATCGCGACCTTTCAAACGAGCTATGTACGATTCGTCCGGGACGTAGAAGTACCCCTGCGGCAGATGGCCTTCCCCGGCGAAGCTGTGTAGTTGCTTCTCGGTTGAATAGACTTCGATGCCTCCCCGGGATCGCGGCAGGATCAGCTCGTCGACTCCGTCGCCGTTCACGTCGGCTGTGGCAAGGCAGTCGGCGAGAAAGCTATTGGGCAACGACTGCGTGACCACTTCGGTCAGCACCAGATCGCGAAACCGGATCGGGTAGGCCTGGAACAGCCCCCCTACAACCCCCGCACCCAAGCCATCGCCCGTCATCTTCGCGAACGTTTGCTCGACTTCCAGCGTCCCCTCCTTCTGTCGCAAGTACAGAATAGCGGCGGGCTTGCTGCCCGCCCACAGGACAATCGGGTTGGGGTCCACCATGTCCTTGTGGGACTTGGCTCCCTCTTTGCCTTGAGGGCCAGGTGCAACGGGGCCAAGCTTCTGCAAAACCATATTGTCCATTGAACCTCCAATAGTCTTCAGTCCCACTTCATGCCTGTCGGCCGCAGACTTTCTACAAAGACACCCCGAAGACAGGGTGCCAAGCAACCACGCGGCCAGCAGAAATGTGCGAGAGCTAGTCTTTGACATCAATCGAGCCCTTGCCGTAGTCCGGAAACTCGATGTGGCCGATGCCGGTCACAGTCTTCTTGATCTCGACTTTTCCCGAACCGTCGGTCTTTCCCTTTTCAACCGTGCCATCGGGTCTGGTCAGGACATATTGGGCGTCTTTGATGGGCGCGCCGCTCCGGTCGACGAGCTGGATCACCAAGCGATCGGGGTCGCTCTTGTCATCGGGAGGAACGGCGGGGTCCGGTGGCATCGGGGGCTGAATCAACGGCGCGGGCGGGGTGTTGAAAGTGCCGCCCTTGTTTCCCAACATCATGTCCATGGCGCGCGCCACGGGCTTTCCATCGAAAGTCACGTCGAACGAGTAGGCGATGAATTCCGCCGTGCCCTTGGTGACAACGCTGACCACACCGCCCGCCGAGCCTGCTTCGTCTCCCGTGCTTTGGGCGAAGCACGAGCCTTGCACCATGACGGGATTGCCATCGCAGGTCACGGTCGAGGTGCCCTGGCTGGTGTCCTGAGACATCGCCATGTTGGGGTACGGGATGGGCACAGGCGGGCCGGGCGGGCCCGGGGTCAGACACACATCGGGCATGAAGGAAACTGTGCCGCCACTGTCCTTGTGCACGACTGTCATACCATTTACAGCTACCGTTACGGGCATGGGTTGCCTCCTGAGAGATCGAAGGGCCCCCCAGTGGGGGGCGTGTGTCTGCGCAGAAGAAGTGCATGGCGGTCGCCACTGTCCGATGCGCACCAAATCAGGGCATGGTCGCGCTCGCGGTATTTCGTGTGCAGGTATCGGACGCCGAGCGCGATCAGCACGGCACCTGTGGCCGCGCCCACATCGCCGAGAACCATTACGGGATGTTCCAGGGCAACGGGCGGGGTCAGACGCGTGCTCAGTCGCGAAAGTGCATAGCCCCACTCTTTGAAACGGTCCCTCTCGCCGTTGAGATCGCAGAGCAGCAGCGGGGATGATGCTTGGTCAGATAGAAGGGGCTTGATGGCATTGGCAAGGGCTTCGCCCGCATCGTGGCCCGCGATCGAAGCAACACGAGTGGTCTTGCTGGCGCCCGCAAGCGTCGCCCAGGGCACAAGCCCGCGTTGGCGCGCCTGGGATTCTTCTTCGAGCAGGAAGAAGGCCGCCGCCTCGCCTGGGCAGAATCCGTCCAGGTTGCGCGCGCTCTTGATGCGGTAGTTTTGATCGAGCGGGTCGAGCCACTGCGGGAAGAGGTAGGAATCAGCGCCGCCGACGATGGCGTGCCTGATTCTGCCTTCACGCAGATGCGAGCGGGCCATCTCACACAGGCCCAGCGCCGTGCCGGAGTGGCCGAATTCAAAATGCTCGACGGCGAAAGCGTCCTTCCCCACCAGGTCGTGAAACCGCGAGAGGAACTCGGATTGGTTGCTGACGCCAAAGGCGGGGCGATCTTTGGGCAAATTACAGTACAGCCCGATGCTCTGGTTGGGTTCAGTAGAGAAACTCGCGTTTTCCCAGAGATCCGAAAAGGCATGGGCTGCAAGAAAGGCCAGCCAGCGCACGGGCTGTTGCTGGTCACGATCGGAAGTCGTCAGATGACTGATGGCTGATGCCACCAGCGGTTCGGCTGGCTCCGAATCGGGATCCTTTGCTCGACATTCGAACACCTGTGGGCACTCACGTTTGCGGGAGAGATTGCCTCGCACGGAAGTGAATGTCTGGGTCGCATTCGCGCCGACCGGTGAAACCATTCCCACCGCGCTGACGACATAGTCCGGCTGGGCCGGGCTTGCCTGGTTTGCAGCGGGCATGGCGCTAGTTGACCTTGACCGACGCGCCTTTGATCCGATTCGTGCCCGTGGCGTGCGATTCGACGAAGGCCCCACGGATCACAAGCTTGCCGTTCTTCAGCAGGGTGATGCTGGCCTTCCCGCAGCGAAGCACGATCTCTTCCCGCGCCTCGAAAGACACACTCTTTCCATCGATCTTGACGTCCAGCGCCTGGATCGGCGTCCGGGGCTCAGGCCCAGCCGACTTGACCAGGCCCACCAAGATTGGCTTCAGTGGATCGCCCCCATCGAACAGCAAGACAGCCTGCGCGTGCGACGTCGCGGCGGCCCGCAGTCCTTCTCGGTCAAGCGGAACTGCCACGACCGCCGGCAGAGGGCCGGACGGGTTGCCCTGGTAGTCGACCAGGGCAACGCCATGCGGGTCGACTGCGACCAGCCGCCCTACTCTGGCGTGCGGCACGGTCTCCCGCCGCGTGCCGATAGAAATGACATCGTCAATCCGTTGCGTTTTGGTCTTGCTGGCCATGGAATGCCTCCGATAATCGAGCGCGCTCGGCGTTCAAAATGGAAAGGTGGATTCGACCTTGGGGGATCGCGAGGAGCTCGGGCTGGCCGGGGCATGGGATTTCGTCCCATGACTGGACACGCGGTTCTTTCCAATCTTTGACACATGCTTGTTGGTTAGGACTGTTTTCGGCTCGGCCAGCTCCGCTGCGAGCCGCCGGGTGGCTGGGGGCGGCGTGTTGATAACGGCTGGTGCGAGGGCGGGAACCACAGGTGGAAGAATCGGCCGTTCGCGGGCGGGCGTGTCCTCCAGGGGCGTGCGCTTGGCCTGGCTATCTGTCGGACGGAGGAGCCAGAGGAACAGGCCCATTCCCAGAGCGATGCACGCGAGCATGACGCCGATAAATAGCCCTGCGTGGGACGACTTCTGCACCCTCACCGTTTCACGCTTGCCCCTTGGAGGCCTGGGCCGGCGCCTCACAGGTGCAGTGTCGTCGGATGCCGGCAACGGTTCGTGTCGCACCCGATGCGGGCTGGCAGGGGCTGCTGGCCGCCTCGGCACGAGCATTTCCTCGGCGGGGCTCAGCACGCGGGTGGCTCGAAAGACGGGAGTCGCGGGGCGATCACGGGCAGGCTCTGGAACGGGCGGTCCCGTGTCCAGCATGACGGTCTTGGCGATGGGGGCGGGAGGCTGGGCGGGCGCCGGTTCGAAAACGACGGCTGGTTTGGAGACAGCCGCCCGCAACACAGCAGAGATCTCGCTCATGCAGAAGGGGCGTTGCGCTGGATCCTTCTCCAGCATGGTGGCCACCAGATCGTCCAGGGCGGATGGCAGCTCGGGATGAAAATCTCTGATCCGGGGCGGGACTTCGTGCGCGTGCGCCGCCACCAGATCCCAGAGGGCAGTTTCCCGGAACGGGGGCTGGCCCACCAGCAGCTCGAACAGAACACATCCAAGCGCGTAGATGTCCGAACGAGGGTCCACGCCGCTACCCCGGCACTGTTCGGGGGAAGAGTACCGGAGCATGGAGGCGGGCAACTCCTTGCCCGGCGTCATCTTGAGGATACGCGACATGAAATAGTTACCCAGACCGAGTTCCAGGAGTCTGACCGTGACCGGCAGAGCGGGCTGGCTGGCCGGGACCAGAAGCATGTGTTCGGGTCGTAGGCAGAGATAGAGCAATCCCGCCGTGTGCGCTGCCTCAAGGGCTACCGCGGTCTGTCCGACGACCTCGCAGACGGTGGCCAGATCGGAGGCAAGCCCAACATCCCGTTTCAGCCGCTCGGAGAGACACTCGGCCTCGACGTGCTCGCTGACCAGGTAGATGGCTCCATCGTTCAGGCGAGCGCAGTCCAGGAGGCGAACGAACCCCTGGTGATGAAACGCAAGAACGGCGCGCATCTCGGTGAGGAACTGGTCCGCAACACCGGCGCTTGCGGCTGCATCGGGCGGCAGGAGGATGATGTCCACGACCTGACCGGTGCGGGGATCCTGTCCCGTGTGCACATCGGCAAGAGGCCACGGAACGGCAGGGCCTATGACGCGGTAGTTGCTGATCTGTTCTCCGACCATGCGACCTGCCCGGATCATTAGCACGTCCGCGCAAGAGAAGCGGAATTCGGTAGGATCGAAAAATCCCTAGCGCTGGTCGGTCGGGGGCAACTCGATGAGCGGGATCTGATCCTTCCGCTTGGCCTGAAGATCGACGCCGATCAGAGGAGGAAGCTGCAGTTCCTTGAAACTGGAACTGGCCGGCTTGAGCCAGTCGTCAACCGGAACGTAGGAGAGGCGGCGGGGCTCCATTCCACCGTCGCCCACTCCTGCACGCGGCCACGCGAGGTCGATCTGCGTTGCGTGGGCGGACAGGGACAGCAGGAAGGTAAGCGGATTGTACGAATAAATGACCTGATTCAGGGGAAGTCCGGCATGCTTCGCCAGGGCGTCTGTCCAGAACAGGTAGGGCTTGATGGCGACCTCGTAGATTCTCCGGCGCTCAGCCTCGGGTATTCCCGAGAACTCGCGCAGGCCGATGAACTCGGTCAGGGTCGTGCGGTCCCCCCATTCGTGGCGATGCAACACGACCAGCCGGCGCAAAGCCTGCCGCTTGGCCAGATCGGCCCCGTGGAACAGGTCACGCAGCTCGCTGGCATCGACCTGCGAGTCGCCGTTCTTGTCAACCAGACCGATGAGGGCGGCCCTGCGAGCAATCGGACCGTCGGCAACCGCGTTCATGAGACGAAAGGTCCTCTCAAGGGCAGCAGGGGGCTTGTCTGCGGTGAATATTTCAAAGTGGAGTTCCGGGCCTTGCTCGGAGCCGCGGTTCACCGTGCCCAGGAATCCCACGATGTCACCGGTTTCGATCCGTTCGTCGAGCAGGGTTACCGCGCCGGACTCCAGCGTGGCGCGCGCCGCCGCTCTCTCGGGTTTGGCGAGGGCCCGCATCCACGCCAGCGGATTCGTCTCGGACGGTGGTGGCAGGGACAGGTGGGCCAGGAGCGAGTAGAACGTGAACGGCAGCCCGTCCAGTTCCGCCTCGTGTCGAATCAACACGAACGAGGTTGAGCTCCCGTTGGCCGCCGCCGCCCATCGGGCTGCCACGAGGCGACCGCGCGTCGGCGCGGACACTGGTGCGCCCCGGAAGCCCCGCAGGTGAACGCCCGAGTGCCACAGCCGGGCCGGCGCCAAGGGAAAAAATCCCGTGACTCGCTCCTCGCTGCTGAAGAACGCGGCCTTGCGCGCACTCAGCAAATCGTCACGGGTGCGGGGGACTTCGCTGAAGGCGCGCAGTTGCATGGGGAACGAGAACCCCTGCAAGGCGCGCGTTAGCCATCTCCAGTCGAGAGCCCCGGGATCCCACTTCTGTTTCTGGAGATCGACGTGCAGATGGCCAACGATGCCGTGGAAAGCAAGCGGGTCGTCGAGTGTGTTCAGATAGGGGGTTCCTCCCTCTTCCGGGATGATGGGTTTTATCTTGGGGAAGATCCGGAGAAGGGTTCGAGTCAGCGCCAGCAGCGAGTCATACTGCTCGGGACGAAAATCGTAGGCATCGTAGGTGAAACCGTTGATCACGACCTTGCGCCGTGGCCGCGTGCGGTACTCCGCGGGCAGTCGGCTCATTTCGCTCGGCTCGTATCGCCCTCGGTTGCAGATCTCGACTCCCACCGAGATCGAGTTTTCCTGCTCCGCGTGATAGGCGCGTTCGGCCAGATCGAGGGTTTGGTAGATGGTCCCGTCAGCGTCGATCATGAAGTGTGCCGAAAGCCCGCAGCCGCCGCTCGGGCGCACGCGGTTGTGCATCGATTTGAAGCAGGAGCGTGAGTTCACGCAGCCGTCAAAATGCAGGACGAACTGCGAAACGATCTCCTGCAGATCCGTTAGAGTCCTGTGGGCGAGCCCTTTTCTGGTCGTGTATCGGTCCCAGTCCTCGTCGCAACACCCACCTGACTGATCGATGCATCGTTTCTCGTACCCGTTGAAGCCCTGCTCGTCCGACCAGAGCACTACGGTCCTTCCGACGTCCACCGCCTGCCCCGCCACGATGATCGACGTGCCCCGTCCGGGCGCGACGGCGCCCGAGGCCTGCGTCGCCAGAAGCAGTGCGAAGGAAAACACCCGGAGCATCAAGTTCACGAGAAGGCACATCATACTTCAGCTCACCACCTGGGCTGTGCTACTGGTTTGACCACACAGAGACGCGGCTCTATGATTTGCTGCGACGAGCGAGCGTGTTCGACAAGCTGAAACAATGGCTGGCAGGCGAGAGCCCGCAGACCCATCGGGTGGCGAGAAAGGCTGTGCCTGCCGCCCGAAGGAGACGCCCGGTCGCCCCACGGCGGCTGAGGAATGCCCCTGAACTCGGCGAAGGCGATTCACTAGTTGCCCCGGCGCTGGTCCCTGGGGCGGTCGAGCGGGTCTGTCCCATTTGCGGACAGCCCATGCTCGCGTCCTGGGGTTCGAGCTGCGGGAATTGTCGTCCCGCCGTGTCAGCCCCAAAGACGATGTATCTTTCTGCGTCAGCCCAGCAGGGGCTCTCGCTCGTGCCCGGCCTCAGCCTGGGCTGGTTCGTGGTTCTGCAATCTCCCGACGAGAAGCGCCGCGGAACTCTTGTCGAGCTGACGGCGCCGATTTTCGTGCTATCGCGGGGCGTCCGGCGCGTGGCGGCGGACGAACAATGGTTCGACATCGACGACGAGTTCATGTCGGGGGGACATGCCATCGTTCATCGCCGGCGAGGCAGTGAGCGCACCGATTCGTTTGCCATTCGGGATCGCGAAGACCCGGGGCCATCAGCCAACGGCACCTTCGTCAACTCGCACAAGCTGGGTGGGGGCGAGATAGTCCAGTTGAGCGACGGGGACATCATCCGACTGGGAACCACCGAGCTGATCTTCAAATCGCTCTGGTTGCCGCCGGGCGCGCCGGGGCGAGCATGAGGCGGCTTTCTCTCTGCGTCGCGGCTCTGGCTTTGGTCTCGCTGCCAGGCCCAGCGCATGCGGCCCCGACTTGGTTGGTTTCCCCGCCCACTGTCGATGGCGAATCGGCCAGCCTCAACTTGTTCGTGGGGGGAATCTCCGAGGATGGGGCCACCATGAAGGCTTCGTCGATCGACTTGGAGATCGACGGAGCGCCGGCTTCACCACCCAGGATCATGGAGTCATTCTTTGATCTGGCTCAACGAGCAGCCGAGGCCGCACCAGACTGGAAGTCTCCACTGGCCGTGGGTCTGGTGTATCTTTGGATCAAAGAAACACCAGCGGGCATCTCCGACTCGATCCTAGAAGGCGCGCAAGGCTTCTTCAAGCGGCTACCGGCCCGGACCAGCGCCTACGCAACCCTGTACGGGCGCAAACGACAGCCCATCCCCAAACTCAAGGCGTCGGAAATCGGAGGCCAACTTCATGATCTGGGCTACCTGGGCGGGGATCGTCCCAACCTTGGGGATGCCATCGCAGTCGACCTGAAGAATCTCTCGGCCGACGAGAGTCTGTTCAAGCTCCTCTTGGTCGTGACTGACGGTCGCGACTTCGCCGACCCGACGGGGGAGGGGCCGACCGATCTTGCGGCTGTGGCGAACCAGATGGGCAAGGCGGGCGTTCGGCTCTTGCTGGTGTCCTTCCCGTCTCCCGAAGCAGACGCGGAACAGAGTGCCAAGAACCTGAACGATCTTTCCAGCCAAGGTGTCTTCTTCCGTGCGGTCGAACAGCCCATGGAATTACAGACCACTCTGGAGTCGCTGGGACAGTCCGTCGCGGACTTGCGTCGCATCCAGATAGATCTCCCTTGGGCCTGGCACACCTTCGGGGGAAGCCACAAGGTCAGGATCTACCTGACCACCGACGGCAAGCGCCGGGTCGTCGAATTAGGGAAGATCACGTTGCCCTCACAAGCCGGACGGCTGGCCGGGGTGGGCGCAGTGGTGCTGGGAATCGCGATGTTTCTGATCGGGGTGCTCGTGTTCGTACGCATGCGCGCCCGGCGCCAGTCCGACGTGGATGAAGACCCGATCATCCCAGCCACCCACGCTCTCATCAGACGAGGCATGTCGCCCCAACGGGCACTGGTGGAACTCTCGCGCGGCTTCCCCGAAAGCGTTGCCCGCTTGGCCAGCGTGGATGAGTCGATCCTTTCGGATCCCCGCTATCCTTTGCTGCAGACTCGGGCTGGCCGGCGGCGGTTTGAAGAGATCCGCGCGCTTCTGACCCAGAGGGACAGCGAAGATTCGCCACTACACGACGATCTCTTTGCAGCGCTGGCCGAGGCCATCACGGCCCGGACACTGGCCAACAAGGCGGCTGAGAGCATTGCCGCGCGACTGCCCGATGATCAGTGGGGCGCACTTTCGCGGATGGGATTGGAGGACTTGGCGCGGGCGCTTAGCCGGGCTGGCACAAGATTTCCTGTGCTTGGGCTGCCTCGGTCCAGGGGCGCGGTCCTCGACATTCAGGACGCTCTGCGTGCCCAGACCGGCTTCTCTATGGCCGTGGCCTGGCTGGTCCGTGCCGCCGGCCCAGGACGACGCGGCGAAACTTTGGGCCTGAAGCCCGCCCGGGCGGTGGTGGGGAGGGGACCAGACTGCGACCTCGTGCTGGGTGGAGACGCACAGGTCGCCGGACAGCACGCGGTCATCTCGGACTCGCATGGCGAGTTCGCCATAGAGCCGCTTGGAGGCCCTATCAAGATCGAGGACGTGCCCATCGAGGCGCGCCATCCCTTGGGTGATGGCGACACTGTCGAAATCGGCCAGGGCCGCTACGTTTTCAAGTGCGTGGCCACGGGCAACCTGGGCAAGAGCACTGGCGGCCTGAAGCGACCGGACCGTCGCGCGTAGGACTTCACTGCCGCGCGGTCGTCTTCGTCGGCCGGTCGCCCATTTTCTGAGCACCGATCCAGCGGTCAAGGAGGGAGGGAGCCGTGGCCAGCAAGGCGCTCGCGTGCAGGTCAATACGCCGCTCGGACTGGACGCGCCGAAGAAAAGTCCCAGAGGTTCCGTCCCGCGCCGGTTCTTCTACCGCAAGTTGTTCGTGAACGGCCAAGCCCTCGGCGGTGCAGGTCATTGCGCTCTCGAATTGGAAGTCCTTCCGGCCGCTACCCTTCCCGATAGTACCCTGGCCCTTGAGCAACAGGAGCGTGGAACCCGCGCACTTTCCGGCCGTGTCCGACAGGTCAACCGGGGCGAACCGATTGCCGACCAGCGGGACCAGGCGCGCGGTTCGTGAGCAGGTGGATTGATCCTGATGGACCGCGCACGATTCGCCTTCGGCCACCAGGAGCGTGCCGCCCGCGAAGTTCTTGAGACCAAGTTTGGCTCTGGTTGGGTGGGCGCGAAGAACCCCCAGCGAGGAGACGCGCACGCCTTGATCCTCGAATTGCGCCAGCGCGACGGGGCCTTGTGCCTGACCATCCGCAAAGCGCTCGGTCATCGCCCAGATCAGGCGCCAGGGTCCGCCCAGATTCTCCACCACGAGGTCGGCCGCAGTCACGGACTGGCTTGGCAGGGGATCAGTTGGCTCGGGCCAGACCAAACAGCGATCAGCGGGCCACTCGGTGTGCCGCCCGGAGCAATCCGTAGCGGGTCTCGTGATGGCTCCGGTCGGCAAGTACCCGTAGAGCAGCAGACTGAACCACTGGGAGGCTGGCAGCGAGCGTTCCGCGATGGGCAGCGAAGCGCCGACGTTGGTCGACATTGTGCAAGGGACCGGGCCTGTCTGCGTATTGCGCCTGGCAGCGCACGCCGTGGTGGCCCAAGCAACCAGGGCGATTCCGACGAGAATGATCCGCGCTGTCGCCATGGCTACTCTGACCCTTCGGAATCCTCAGGGTCCGGCCTCGATCCCCCGAGCGCGACACTGGCATAACCCCGCGCAAATTCCTCGCCGAAGATCTGGGCGTGCAGGGCGGCATCCTCCGCAATCAGGGTCGCAAAGCGCTCTACATATTCTTGCCATTCCGCCTTGGATTTCGAGCGGTTGAACAGACCCGAGCTGGGATGGTTTTCCTGGGCGCTCGGATCCAGGGACTCAAGCAAAGTGCGAATCCCCTGCGTCAGCCCCTCCATGAAGGCGATGTGGTGAATTCCCATGTCCGCAAACACAGCCCTCAGATCACGCGCACGCGCCTCGGTATCGGCGGCGGGATCGAGAAGATACTCAATTACTTCGCGGCTGGAGCGGGCGCGGTGCAGTGGCGAACCGCCGCTGAGCGGTCTGACCCCTACCTCGGCCCCGAACTCTTCGTAACCCTTCTTCAAACCGACGAAGGTCTCGCTGAACGTTTCAAAGAGGCGCATGACGCGCTCCGGCACATCCTCGGTTTTTCTTCCCTCGAAGGATGGGAACGACGCTGCTTGTTGGTTGGAGCGTGGGGGTTCCTGGCCCCGATCCCCAGGGCGCACGGCGGACGCTCGATCCGGCCCGGTCGGCGCTGGGTCGGCTGCTCGAAGCAGCCCGCCGCTCCTTTGTGACACCCCCCATGCCGCGGTCGCGGGAACTCCGGCAGTCGGGTCCGACGACTGAGCCACGGCGGAAAGCTGGAAAGGCCAAATAGTCAGCTTTGTACTCCCAGTCAGCGGCGTGATCGTATTCTTGGGGAGACGCTTCCCTTCCATCGACGTTCCGTTGGTGGAGCCGAGGTCGAAGTAGTAGATGCCGCTGGCGTCGAAGCGGATAATCCCGTGCCACTCGGAAACGAAGTGGTCTTCGATGGCGATATTGTTCAGCTGGTTGCGGCCGATCCGGATCGGCGATTGTTCAAAACAGAGCGTCTTCAGTTCGCCTGTTCGCATATCGTTGAGCTGAACCTGGATGACCATCGCGGGCTCCGTCGAGGTAGGGACCATAGCGCAATTTTCGGCAAGCCGTGAAGTCGCGACAGGTGCGCTGCGTTGTGGTTGGCTTGCTCGTATTTCCTGTTTGGCAGAAGTGTCGCGTCGAGGCCTGGATACTGGGTAATTGGCAGGGCACCCGCTTCTGGCCATGCGGACAGGGCAGCTCCACCGGTAGGTGCGTGGCGCCCAAGACCTTCTTGCGGGTGCCTTGATGCTCGTCCAGATACTCGATGAATACCACGCTCCCCTACGAGCCAGCACATGTCCCTTTCTGAAACCCCAGAGCGATTTGCACGTGCCCTCCGCCTCACGAAGCCATGTGCGGTGGCCCACTCGCGCCTTTTCCAGCGAACGACAGACTTGTGCAGCTCGCGCGACGGTCAGAACCCATCAGGACCCAAAGCCTCCGGATCGCGTTGACTGCCGATGGCCTAGATTGTAGGGTTCCGCCCCGGAGTCATGCCTGCAATCCCACAAACGCCCACAACTGGCGAGGCCGGCGCCACCGCGCAGGTCACCACCCTGCTTGGCCGAGGCAGCGAGTTCGAGGGCAAGCTGGCCTTCGAAGGGACCGTCCGCGTGGACGGCAAGCTGTCCGGCGAGATCTTCACCGAGGACGTGCTCATCGTCGGTGAGGGCGCGGAAGTCAACGCCGAGATATCGGTCGGCTCCATCGTGATTCAGGGCACCGTGCGCGGCAACATCGTGGCCAAGCGGGGCGTGGAGATTCACACCCCGGGCCGGGTGCGCGGCAACATCAACACCCCCTCGCTCTTCGTCGAGAAGGGCGTCTTGTTCGACGGCCAGTGCCAGATGGAGCCGGGCGGCCCCGCACCCGAACCGCCGCATCGGCCCTCGGGCAAGGCCAGCAAAGCGGGTGGCAGCGCCCCGCCCGCCCCACCTAGTAGCTAGCCGCCGGGGTCGACCCAGCCGTGACGACGATTCGCTGTCTCCTCGAAGTTACGCCTGACATCGGCAGCGCGCCGCAGGCCGGGGAGCAACAACTCCTCGACATCGACAGCACGGTGTTCGTCATGCTGGGGCTGTTCCTGCTGTTGACCTTCATCCTGACCCGGTGGCTGTGGAAGCCCTACCTGCGCGTGCGCGACGAGCGTGTGCGTCGGGTCGAGGGCGCGCGCGCCGAGGTCGAGCGGCTGGATGCCAACAGCGCCGGCCGCCTGGCGCGCATCGAGGCCCAGCTGGCCGAGGCACGCAAAGCTGGCCATGCCGAGCGTGCTCAGATGCGGGCGCTGGCCCTGGTGCGCGAGCAACAGATCGTGACCGAGGCGCAAGCGGCCGCGCACAAGATGCTGGCCGAGGCGTGGACCAAGCTGGACGCCACGCTGACCGCCGAGCGGGCCAGGCTGCAGGCCAGTGCCGCCACCCTGGGGCGCGAGATCGCGGAAAAGGCTCTGGGCCGGAGGCTGGCGTCGTGAAGCGCTCTTGGGTCTTCTTGCCTCTGGCAGCCCTGCTCGTGTTGGGCGCTGGCGCTGTCCGGGCAGAGGACCACCCGACCCTGACCGAGCCTGTGTCCGGGTCGTTCGACCATGAGCCCTCGCAGACAGGTGTCGCACCTGCGGCTAGCGAGCCGGCAACCGAGCACGGTGAGGCAGTAGCCGGCCACGACGCCGGCCACGGCGAACACGGCGCGCACGCCAGCGTCGACGCCAAGACCCTGGCGCTCCAGCTTCTCAATTTCGGCGTCCTGCTCTTCATCCTCATATACTTTGGCGGCCGCGCCTTGAGCAAGGCTTTCCGCGGTCGCCACAACCAACTGAAAACCGACATCGAGTCGGCTGCCAACCAGCGCGCACAGGCCGAGCAGCGTTTGCGCGAGCAGGACGCGCGCCTGGCCAATCTTGAGCAAGAGCTGGCCGCTCTGCGTGCAGTCGTGAAGGAAGAAGGGATGCGCGAGCGGATCCGTCTGCTGGCAGGAGCCGACGAGAAGGCCAAGCGCATCCAAGATGAGACGCGCTTCCAGCTCGACCAGCAGGTCAAAGAAGCCGAGCAGCGGCTGCGCGCGGAAGTGGCCAGCACTGCGGTCAAGGTGGCCGACGAGCTGCTCAAGCGCTCGGTGAGCGCCGACGACGAGCGCCGCCTGGCGCAGGACTTTGCCGCAGGCGCAAGCGCGCCGGCCGAAGGGGTGCGCTGATGGCAGCCCTGGCTGGCTCGATTGCCCGCCGCTACGCGCGCGCCCTCTTCGCCATTGGCGTGGACAAGCGCAACTTCGAAGCCCTGGGGAGCGAACTGGAAGCCCTGGCGGCCTTGTGGAACGAGGCCACGGAAATGCGCCAGTCGCTCTGTAATCCCATCTTCAAGTCGGCGCAGAAGCGCGCCATCCTGCAGGGATTGATGCCCAGGGTGGCGCCCACGCGCGAGGTGCAGAGCCTGGCCTTCCTCCTGCTGGAACGAGGCCGCATCGCCGCCCTGCCCGCCATTGCCCGCGCCTACCAAGAGATGTGCGACGACAAGTTGGGACGCGCGCGCGCCACCGTGAAGTCGGCGCGACCGCTCGATGTCGCGACACAAACTGAAATCCGACAGGTTCTCGAACGACGCACGGGCCGCAGCGTGATCGTGACCACCGAGGTGGACCCCAGCCTCATGGGCGGCATCGTCGCACAGGTGGCCGGCCTGGTATTGGACGGCAGCCTGCGCGCACGCCTCCATGCCCTGCGCAGCAAGATTCTCAACTGACACCACCAGCCGCAAGGAAAGACCATGCAGATTCGCGCCGAAGAAATCAGCCAGGTCATTCGCAAAGAGATCGAAGGCTTCGACCAGAAGGTTGCCATCAGTGAAACCGGCACCGTGCTGGAAGCTGGCGACGGTATCGCCCGCGTCTATGGCCTGGAAAACGCCATGGCCGGCGAGCTGCTGGATTTTGGCAAGAACGTGGTGGGCCTGGTCTTGAACCTGGAAGAGGACAACGTCGGTGTGGTTCTCCTGGGCGACTTCGAGACCGTGCGCGAGGGCGATACGGTCAAGCGCACGGGCAAGATCGCGCAGGTGCCGGTGGGCAACGCTCTAGTCGGACGCGTGGTCAACGCCCTGGGCATCCCCATCGACGGCAAGGGCCCCGTCGAATCCAACGAGTTCCGCAAGATTGAGATCAAGGCTCCCGGGATCATCGCGCGCAAGGGCGTGCACGAGCCGGTGCAGACCGGAATCAAGGCCATCGATTCCATGATTCCCATCGGCCGCGGCCAGCGCGAGCTGATCATCGGCGACCGTCAGACCGGAAAGACCGCGCTCGCGGTCGACACCATCATCAATCAGAAGGGCCAGAACATGTTCTGCTTCTATGTGGCCATCGGCCAGAAGCAGTCCACTGTGGCCACGGTGGTCGACAAGTTGCGCGAGCACGGCGCCATGGAATTCACCACCGTGGTGTCGGCCACCGCGTCCGAGTCGGCGCCGCTGCAGTTCCTGGCTCCCTACACCGGCGTCACCATGGGCGAGTATTTCCGCGACAGCGGCCGCCACGCACTCATGATTTACGACGATCTGTCCAAGCAGGCGGTGGCCTACCGCCAGCTCTCGCTGCTGCTGCGCCGCCCGCCGGGTCGCGAAGCCTTCCCGGGCGACATCTTCTACCTGCACTCGCGCCTGCTCGAGCGCGCGGCCAAGATGTCCACCGAAAAGGGCGCCGGCTCGCTCACCGCCCTGCCCATCATCGAAACCCAGGCCGGCGACCTGTCGGCCTACATCCCCACCAACGTCATCTCCATCACCGACGGTCAGATCTTCCTGGAAAACGACCTGTTCTACTCGGGTCAGCGGCCCGCGGTGAACGTGGGCCTCTCGGTCAGCCGCGTGGGTGGTGCCGCCCAGATTGCCGCCATGAAGAAGGTGGCTGGCATGCTCCGCCTCGAGCTGGCCCAGTACCGCGCGCTGGCCGCCTTCGCCCAGTTCGGCTCGGATCTGGACAAGGCCACCCAGCAGCAGTTGGCGCGCGGATCGCGCATGACCGAGCTGCTCAAGCAGGGCCAGTACGCTCCCCTGCCGGTCGAGAAACAAGTCCTGATTCTTTTCGCGGGCGCCAATGGATTCGTGGATGCCCTGCCGCTTTCCGCGCTCGACCGCTACGAGCGCGAGCTGTACGCCTTCGTCGAAGCGAAGCACCCAGAGCTGTTGAGTGGGTTGGGCAGCAGAGGCACCGACAGCAAGGCCTTCGACGGCCTGGCCACCCAGATGCGTTCCGTGTTGGCCGAGTTCGCCAAGGAGTTCGCAGCCACCCTGCAGGCGGCAACCTAATCATTCCATGGCATCACTGAAAGCCGTCCGCACCCGCATCGCGTCGGTCAAGTCGACGCAGAAGATCACCAGCGCAATGAAGCTGGTGGCGGCGGCCAAGCTGCGCCGGGCGCAGGACGCGATGGTAGCCGCGCGGCCCTACGCCCGCTCGCTGGCCGAGGTCACGGCCGAAGTGGCGTCGCGCGCCGGGGGCGAGTCGCACCCGCTGCTGCAGCAGCGAGATGCGCGCCGGGTTGTCATGGTGGTCATCACCTCGGATCGCGGGCTCTGTGGCGGCTTCAACAGCAACGTGTGTCGCGCGGCTCAGCGCTGGGGCAACGACAAGATCCAGGCGGGCGAAGCCGACGAGGTCAGCTACCTGGTGGTAGGCCGCAAGGGCCGCGACTTTTTCCGCCGGCGCAAGCTTCCCATGAAGGGCGACCTGCCCGGCCCCACGGGCGACACGGCTGTCCAGCGCGCCAAGGATCTGGCCGCCACGCTCACCGACGATTTCTTGAGCAGCCGCGTGGACAGCGTTGTCCTTGTCTACAACCAGTTCCGCTCCATTGTCTCGCAGAAGATCACCATCGAATCCCTCTTGCCGGTCGCGCCCAGCGCGGCCGGCCGCGGGGGACAGGATTTCCTCTACGAGCCGAGCAAGAACGAAATTCTCGACTGGATTCTGCCTCTCTACGTCGAGATGCAGATCCACGCCGCTTTGCTCGAATCGATCGCCTCGGAATTCGGCGCGCGCAGAACCGCCATGGAAAACGCCACCAAGAACGCCACCGAGATGATCGACCGATTGACCCTGCAGTACAACCGCGCCCGCCAGGCGGCCATCACCAAAGAACTGATGGAGATCGTGGGCGGCGCCGAGGCGCTCAAAGGCTGAAGTCCCGAACCTGAGGTCGAAGATTATGATCGCGACAAACACCAGCAATCAGCAAGGCAAAGTCGTCCAGGTCATCGGACCGGTGGTGGACGTGAAGTTCGAAAGTGCGGGCCTGCCCGAGATCTACACGGCGCTGACCCTGAGCAATCCCGCCATCGACGCCACGCCGGACAACCTGGTCATCGAGGTGGCGCAGCACCTGGGCGAGCAGACCGTGCGCTGCGTGGCCATGGACACCACCGACGGCTTGGTGCGCGGCATGCCGGTGAAGAACACCGGCGCGCCAATCATGATGCCGGTGGGCCGCGAGGTCCTCGGCCGCATCATCAACGTGGTGGGCCGGCCGGTTGATGAACGCGGTCCGGTTCCGGCCACCAAGTTCCTGCCCATCCACCGGGCGGCACCGAAGTTCGTGGATCAATCGGTGAAGGTCGAGATGTTCGAGACCGGCATCAAGGTTGTGGACCTGCTGGCGCCCTACCGGCGCGGCGGAAAAATCGGGCTGTTCGGCGGGGCCGGCGTGGGCAAAACCGTAGTCATCCTCGAGCTCATCAACAACGTGGCCAAGAAGCACGGCGGCTTCTCGGTGTTCGCCGGCGTGGGCGAGCGCACGCGCGAAGGGCGCGATCTCTACGACGAGATGACCCACTCCAAGCTGTCGACCGGCGAGCCGGTCATCTCCAAGGCCGCGCTCATCTACGGCCAGATGAACGAGCCGCCGGGAGCGCGTGCCCGCGTGGGTCTGTCCGCGCTCACCGTGGCCGAGTACTTCCGCGACGAAGAAGGCCAGGACGTGATGTTGTTCATCGACAACATTTTCCGCTTCACCCAGGCCGGCTCGGAAGTTTCGGCTTTGCTCGGCCGCATTCCGTCGGCCGTCGGCTACCAGCCGACACTGTCGACCGAAATGGGCGTGCTGCAGGAGCGCATCACCTCGACCAACAAGGGGTCTATCACTTCAGTGCAGGCCATCTATGTGCCCGCTGACGATCTGACCGACCCGGCGCCTGCCACGGCCTTTGCTCACCTGGATGCCACCACCGTGCTCTCGCGCGAAATCGCGGCTCTGGGCCTCTATCCCGCGGTTTCGCCGCTTGAATCCACCTCGACCATCCTTTCACCCGATGTGGTGGGCGCCGAGCACTACCAGGTCGCGCGCGACGTGCAGCGCATTCTTCAGCGCTACAAGGAGCTGGTGGACATCATCGCCATCCTCGGCATGGACGAGCTTTCCGAGGACGACAAGCTGGCCGTGTCGCGTGCGCGCAAGGTCCAGCGTTTCCTCTCGCAGCCCTTCCACGTGGCCGAAACCTTCACCGGCCAGCCCGGCCAGTACGTGGAGATCAAGGACACCGTGCGCGGCTTCAAAGAGATCATCGAGGGCCGTTGCGACGACATTCCCGAGCAGGCTTTCGTCATGATGGGCGGCATCGAGAGCGTGCGTGCGCGCGCCGAGAAGATGGCCAAAGAAAGCTAAGCCAAGCAATGCACCTGACCGTCACCACCCCGCGCGGCTCCCTGGTCCAGATCGAAGTGGACGAGATCGCCGCGCCCGGCGCCCTGGGAGAATTCGGCGTGCTGCCTGGCCATGTGCCCTTCATGACCGCGCTCAAGCCCGGCG
>Ga0224523_1000383_pt1 | contig 24709 bp, 15 predicted proteins | sample CFST50metaG_FD_182732 | JGI IMG/M metagenome (GOLD analysis project Ga0224523, IMG submission 182732) | Peat soil microbial communities from Stordalen Mire, Sweden - C.F.S.T50 | ecosystem: Environmental > Terrestrial > Soil > Wetlands > Peat | place: Sweden: Norrbotten County, Stordalen Mire...
GTAAAAATGCGCCATTGATTTTGCAGCAGGTAGAGATAACAGACTACTTTGATGTTATTATTGATGGGAATAAAGTTAGTAAAGCAAAACCTGATCCTGAGGTGTTTTTGAAGGCTGCTGAAGAACTGGGGTTAGACCCCGTGGACTGTGTGGTGTTTGAAGATGCCGAAGCGGGTGTTGAGGCAGCTCTCAGCGGCAACATGCGTTGCGTGGGGGTAGGTTCACCACTTGTGCTTGACAAAGCAACGGTTGTGATACCTGGTTTTGAAAGCTTTAATCTTGCTACCCTGGAAGCTGTATTATAATACAATAATTACAGACCCTTATGAATGAGTATCTAAAGCACGACGAATGGAAGATTGTTGAAGAAGGATTTCACTCTGAAAAAACTCGTGCATCTGAAAGTATCTTTAGCCTCGGAAACGGTATTATGGGGCAAAGGGCTAACTTCGAAGAGACGTACACTGGCGAATCGTTACAGGGCTCTTATATAGCTGGCATCTATTATCCCGACAAGACAAGAGTAGGATGGTGGAAAAATGGTTATCCTGAATATTTTGCCAAAGTACTTAATTCAGCCTTTTGGATCGGTATTAATGTTTCTGTTGACGGTGAGATATTGGATCTTGCTACTTGTAAGGTTCGTGACTTTCGTCGCGAGCTCAATATGAAAGAAGGCGTTCTCCTTCGTCAATTTATTGCAACTCTTCCGAATGGTGTAGAGCTGAAAGTTTGCGCCAGGCGCTTTCTCAGCATCGTGCATCATGAGATCGGCGCTATCTGTTACAGCATCACCCCATTGAACCGCGATGTCAGTGTTGAGATGATGCCCTACGTTGATGGCGACGTGATAAATGAAGATTCAAACTACAAAGAGAAATTCTGGGATGAAGTGCAGCGTGAGATAAAACCCTTTGGTGGCTATCTGCAGATGAAGACCAGGAAACTCGACTTTCAGGTAGGGTGGCGCATGGCCTTCAGCCTGATATCTGTTAGCAATGTTGCCTTTGAACCGGTGGAAAAAGAAAAATATATCGGTTCTGTAGTTAGTTTTGACCTGGCTAAAGGAACAGAAGCTTCTTTGCTGAAATATGTTGCTGTGGTCTCCTCGATGAATCATTCCCCCGAAGCACTTGAAACTGCTTCTGCAAAGGTTATAGGTATAGCCATTGAAAAGGGTTTTGATGCATTACTGGCTGAACATATAGCAGCATGGGCAAAGAAATGGGAACATGGTGATATCAGTATTGAGGGTGATGTGGCTGCACAACAGGGTATTCGTTTCAATATTTTCCAACTGCATCAGACCTATACCGGTGATGATGACCGACTGAACATCGGACCGAAAGGATTTACCGGTGAGAAGTATGGTGGTTGCACTTATTGGGATACGGAAGCCTATTGCCTGCCTTTTTATATGGTTACAGCGGGAAAGGATGTGGCGCGACAGTTGTTGCTATATCGCTATAAGCAACTCGATAAGGCTATCGAAAATGCTGAAAAGCTTGGTTTTAGTCATGGTGCTGCCCTTTACCCTATGGTTACTATGAATGGTGAGGAATGTCATAACGAGTGGGAGATCACTTTTGAAGAGATCCACCGTAATGGCGCCATTGCCTATGCTATTTGCAATTATGTCAGATACACCGGAGACAAGCAATATATCAATGACTACGGTCTTGATGTGTTGTTGGCCATCTCTCGTTTCTGGTCACAACGCGTAAGTTTTTCTGAAACACGACAACAATATGTCATGCTTGGAGTAACCGGCCCTAATGAATACGAAAACAATGCGAATAATAACTGGTACACCAGTTATATTGCTCGTTGGTGTATGAAATATACGATGGAACAGGCAGCCCGTGTCGAGGCTGAAGCTCCGGAGGTATATGCAGATTTTGTATCCAGGACTGGGCTGAACGAAGGGCTCGAATTTACACGATGGCGTGATATTTACAATCGGATTTTTCTGCCTGAAGATAAAAAGAAAGGTGTTTATCTACAGCAGGAGGGATATATGGATAAGGAACAGATTTTAGTGAAGGATCTTCCTGCCAGTCAGCGCCCACTTAACCAGAAATGGTCGTGGGACAGAATTCTCCGTTCCTGTTATATCAAACAGGCGGATGTATTGCAGGGGATTTATTTCTTTGAAGATGATTTTGATCTGAAGACCATCAAGCGGAACTTTGATTTTTACGAAGCACGTACTGTACATGAATCCTCGCTTTCGCCTTGCGTTCATTCTATACTTGCCGCAAAGATCGGTGACATTGAACAGGCCTATCGATTGTATCTCCGCACTTCAAGACTGGATATTGATGATTATAACGATGAGGTAAAAGAAGGTCTGCACATTACCAGCATGGCCGGTTCTTGGTTGTCTATCGTTGAAGGGTTTGGAGGGATGCGGATCAAAAATGATCTTCTTAGTCTGAATCCCATGATACCGGAGAGCTGGACGGGTTATTCCTTTAAGATATGGTTCCGCGAAAGGGTATTATTGATACGTGTAAAGAAAGGGAAGGTCAGCATCACGCTAGAAGAGGGCGATGCACTGGAACTAATGGTTACAGGCAAAAAATATCATTTGAATGGTACAATATTGACCGTTAAACTCTGAAATTCATTGTCCCGTTATTGAGATTGTTATAAAATGTAGGGGTGGTCCTTGTGGCCACCCACTATATGTGTGTTCGTTTTAAAGGGATGGCCAAAAGGGTCGCTCCTACATTTTCTTAAAAATGTGTATATGAAGAAATGCTTACTCATTTCCTTATTATTATTGATGTCCATGTTACAGGTATTGTCTCAGACGACAAATCCATTATCTGATCTGTCAGTGGGGAAGATTCTAAAAGTGGAACCATCCTGTTGGTGGGTTGGGATGAAAAATGCGGATGTACAGCTTTTGGTGTATGGGAATCAGATTGGGAGCTATACCCCATCGTTATCTGCCCAGGGTGTTGTCATTTCAAAAGTCGAAAGGGTTGAAAATCTGAATTATCTCTTTGTGACTCTCACTATCGATGTAAAAGCGCAACCCGGAAAGATTGATCTGCAATTTAAAAAAGATAATAAAGTAGAACATTTCTCTTATGAACTGAAAGAGCGGAGAAAGGGTTCTGCGTTACGACAGGGTTTTACGTCAGCAGATGTCATTTACTTGTTGATGCCTGACCGGTTTGCCAATGGCAATCCTACAAATGATTCTATTGCCGGCATGGGCGACGAGGTCAACCGCAAGAAGCCCAACGCACGACATGGGGGGGATATTGCAGGAATTGACCAGCATCTGGATTATTTTAATGAGCTTGGTGTAACCGCATTGTGGATCAATCCTCTTCTTGAAAATAAGATGCCTGCCGCTTCCTATCATGGATATGCCATAACAGATTTTTATAAGGTTGATGCCCGTCTGGGAACCAATGAAGAATATGTCAGATTATCAAGGGATGCTCATACCAAAGGATTGAAGATGATCATGGATATGGTATTTAATCATTGTGGCTTAAATCACTACTGGTTACACGACATGCCTGAAAAAGACTGGATCCATCAATGGGCTACTTTTACCCGTTCAAACTTTCGTTCCACTATATTGAATGATCCATATGCTACTGGGTATGATGCAAAACTCATGACGGACGGATGGTTTGATACTACGATGCCTGACTTAAATCAACAAAATCCTCATCTGGCTACTTATCTGATTCAAAACAGTATCTGGTGGACAGAATATGCTGACCTGGATGGCATCAGAATGGATACCTATCCTTACAGCGACAAGACATTTTTATCAAACTGGTGTAAGTCTCTCTTACACGAATACCCTTCATTTAATATCGTTGGTGAGACCTGGACCTCGACCCCGGCAAATATTGCTTATTGGCAGGCAAATGCCAGGACCGTGGATGGTTATAATTCGAACCTGCCCACAGTCATGGACTTTCCGCTGATGTATGCTATGGGTAAAGCTTTTGATGAACCGGAAGGATGGGATAGCGGTATGAATGAAATTTATGGTGTCCTGACACAAGATTTTATATATCCCAATCCGATGAACCTGCTTACATTCGTCGACAATCATGACCTGGACAGATTTAACAGGGCCAAGGATTCGACGTTGAACAGGTATAAGATGGCAATGGCTTTTTTGTTGACTACCCGTGGTATTCCACAGTTATATTATGGCACCGAAATATTGATGACTGGAGATAAGTCAAGAGGGGATGGACGGATAAGAAATGACTTCCCCGGTGGATGGGCCGGTGATACCATAAATGCATTTACCGCTGAAGGTCGTACCGGTATGAAGAAAGAGGCTTTTGATTATCTGAGCCGTTTATTGAAATGGAGAAAAGGATCTGAAGCCGTTGCAAAGGGAAAACTGATTCATTATGTTCCAAATAATGACCTTTATGTCTATGCCCGCTACACCAATAAAGACCGTGTGATCGTTGTACTGAATAATGGAAAACAGTCACGTAATCTCAGTATTGAAAAGTATGCCGAGGTCTTTGCAGGTATCAACTTGGTTACTGATGTGATTACCGGAAAAGAATATAAGTTGAACAAACAACTCAATATTGATCCTCGTTCAGCAATGGTATTGGTCGTTAAAAAGTAATTATTAAACTCAAATTAATTATCATGAAATTATTTCGTTTAATTCCGGTTTTGGCGTTGCTTCTTTTGTGGGGATGCAGTGGCAAAGATCTAAAGGTAAATGTTCCGGAGAAGTCGATGATCAGTGGACTGGCATCTCCAGTGACATTGAGCACCAAGGGAGGTGATATTAACCTTAACGATTATTTTGATGATCCTGCTCAGATTGACTCGGTCTCTCTGCTTCCGGGTTTTAACCTGAGTATTGATAAAAAGCAGGGTATGTTGCATGCTACTCCAAATGGAGGTATTATCCTTCCCATGTTTGAGATTAGAGTATGGAACAAGGGATTTGCTTATTCACTCTTTGGGAAGAAGAGTACACGCCAAAGTGTTGATTTCACCTTTGACCCCAAGGGTAAAAAATATAAAGCCGTGGCACTGAAAGGTCAGATGAATGATTGGAACACAAAAAAAGGAGTCATGGTGTTTGAAAAAGGCTTGTGGCGACTTAAACTGGAGATGAATCCCGGTCAGTTTCAATATGTTTTGGTTGCAGATGGAAAAGAGATGCCCGATCCGGCCAATACTGCCAAGGTTGACAATAACATGGGAGGCTTTAACTCTCTGATTACCATAAATGGGGATGATCCTCAAAAGTCGCCCTATCTCTATACACTTGAAGAAAAGGGTGAAAAAGCTGTTTTAGCTGTAAAAAATAACACCAAAGAGGTTTTCGTTTTTTGGCAAAACTACCGGTTGGGTAAGGAGTTTCTGAAAACTGAAGGGGGCAAACTTACGATAGCTATTCCTGAAAACGCTGAAAAGATGGATCGTTCTTTTTTACGTGTATGGGCTTATAATGAATTTGGGGTTTCAAATGATGTGCTTATTCCCCTCGAAAAGGGAAAAGTACTGATGGATGCTTCAGATCTGAAGCGGACAGATAAGGCTTCGCAGGTACTGTACTTTATGATGATTGATCGTTTTAAAGATGGTAATACTGCCAACGACCGTAAAGTCAATGACCCGACTGTATTACCTAAGGTGAATTATTTCGGAGGTGACATCGTCGGAATCACTCAGAAAATTAAAGAGGGCTTTTTTGATGATCTTGGAATCAATACCATATGGTTGTCTCCTATCACTCAGAATCCTTTGGGCGCATGGGGTCAGTTTACTAATCCTTCGACCAAGTTCTCAGGGTATCATGGATATTGGCCTGTGACTACAACAACTGTTGACAGTCGTTACGGTACTTCTGATGAATTGAAAACTTTACTGGACGAGGCTCATAAGCATAAAATGAACGTTTTACTGGATTATGTGGCTCATCATATTCATATTGAAAATAAACTGTACAAGATGCATCCTGATTGGTTCACTTCATTGTATCTACCCGATGGCACGTTGAATACTGAGAAATGGGATGACTATCGTTTGACAACATGGTTTGATACATTCATGCCTACACTGGATAATTCAAAACCTGAAGTGGTTAACCCCATGACAGACTCGGCTTTGTTCTGGGTGAAGAATTATGCTTTTGATGGCTTCAGACATGATGCTACTAAACATATTCCTGAACTTTTCTGGAGGACGTTAATAAAAAAAATCAAAAAGGAATTGCCTGACCGGAGCATTTATCAGATAGGAGAAACATATGGAAGTCCGGAGTTGATCAACAGTTATGTGAGCAGTGGTATGCTGGATGGCCAGTTTGATTTCAATGTCTATGATGCAGCAATCGGGGCGATAGGTAAACAGGATGGGGACTTACGTAATTTATCCAATACCCTCACCCAGAGCCTGAACTGGTATGGCAATCACAACCTGATGGGTTATATTACCGGGAATCAGGATCGTCCACGTTTCATCTCACTGGCAGGGGGATCACTAAAATGGGATGAGGATCAGAAAAGAGCAGGATGGCAACGCGATATTACGACAGGGGATTCTACGTCTTTTGCTAAACTAAAGATGTTGGAGGGATTTATCTTTACCATTCCTGGAGTTCCTACCATATATTATGGAGATGAGATTGGAATGCCTGGAGCTAATGATCCGGATAATCGAAGGATGATGAAGTTTGATGGATTGAATAAAAACGAGTTGTCTGTAAGGGAGAATGTGAAAAAGCTGATCGCACTGAGAAGAAATTTTCTTCCGTTGGTATATGGCGATTTTAAGATGTTGCAGAACGAGAAAAATTGTATGGCTTATATGAGGACCTATTTTGGTAAGATTGCAGTAATAGCCATGAATAGTTCGGGCTCTGAACAAAAAGTTACGCTAATACTTCCGGAATATTATGACAAGGCATCTTTGAAAGCTAATTTTGGTTCAGCTTTTAGTATAACAAATGATGGTAAGGTTATTATTACTTTGAAACCACGAGGATTTGAGATATTGTCAAACTAACAATTAGTTGATATAAACAAATAGGGACAGGTCGCGACCTGTCCCTATTTGTTTATATCAACGTGTTACTTTATTTCTTTAGCGAAGTCAGGATCTTATACTCCCATGGATTAAGGGTGTAGGCAAGTTTGGGTTTTACCTCTACGGATGCTTTATCAGGAAATGAAGCATAGGTTCCTGCATATGCTGTAGCATCAAGGGTGACTTTTTGTTTTTTAGGGGATAGATTAAATACTGCAATGACCTTATCATTTTCATTCTGACGGATGAAAGCATAGACTTCGGGGACTGAAGAGGCTATCTTTACAAGTTTTGCACCCTTCTCTCCATTCCATAGTGCTGAATTACTTTTTTTCAGTTCAACAAGTTGCTGGTAAAAAGTAGCGTATCCGTTAACCGGAAAGGTTACTGTATCCTTTTCAAAGAAACGGAGACGTTTATTGAATCCTGCTTCCTGACCAGTGTAGATCAAAGGCATACCTGGCATGACGAAAGTAAAGGCAGCAAAAGTCTTTGTCGCATCTTTCATCCTTTCGAATTCTGTTCCGTTCCATGAATTTTCATCATGGTTTGAAGTAAACAACATTCTGTATGCATTTGGCTTAAAGAGACTATCTTCACTGTGGAGGTATTTATCGATGTCGGCCACTTTCTTCTTGCCTTGAGCAATGCCATTCATCAGGCTGTGTAATTTCCAGGAGTAGGACATATCAAAAGCACTGTCCTGTAGTTCGGGCTTCTCAGCTTCGGCCAACATGAAGATATCGGGTTTGATAGATTTTAACAGTGGGTAGGTCTGATTCCAGAAGTCTGTGGGTACTTCCATAGCTACGTCACAGCGGAAACCATCTATATTGGCCTCTTTTATCCAATACTGCATGGCGTCAACCATGGCTGCTCGCATCTCTTTGTTCTTATAATCCAGTTTAGCTACATCGGTCCAGTCGAATTGAGTGGCTATCTTCCCTGTGGAATCTTTTTTATACCATTCAGGATGTGGAGCAATCCAATTGTTGTCTCTTGAGGTGTGGTTGGCTACCCAGTCAATGATTACTTTAAATCCAAGATCGTGGGCTTTCTTGACCAGTTGTTTGAAATCAGTCAGATTACCATACTCAGGATTTATTTCTTTATAGTTTTGTACTGAATAATAGCTGCCCAGTTTACCTTTACGGGCTTCTTTACCAATAGGATTAATCGGCATGATCCAAAGAATTTTAACTCCCAGTTTCTGGAGACGGGGGAGCTGTGTTTCGAACGCCTTAAAGGTTCCTTCAGGTGTGTACTGTCGTATATTTACTTCATAAATGGTAGCATCATAGGACCAGTCAGGATGCTGAACGGGAATAGTTGCAATGGTTTTATTCGCATTTTTACATGCAATCAATGCAAAAGTTGCAGTTACTGTTATGAGTACAATATTGCTAAATCTTCCTCGCAAACGTTTGTAATAAGGGTTCATGGTTTTGAGTATTAAGTTGAAAAGCTTTATGTTTCAGGTTTTTAAAGATAGAATAAAATATCTTTAACTCAAAATAATAATTTGGGTTCTCTGAATAATTATCCTTTTTATTTAAGTCATAAAATTAATAGGATGGTCTAATAAATAATTAATTTTATAAAGTTTAAAATCATATTCTTTTAGTGATTATTTTTTTGAATTTGACACGATTTTGAATACTAAATTACCAAAACTTATTGTATGAAAATTTTTCTGAATTTAATTGTGGGATTTTTCTGTTTTGTTGGTCTTAATGGTTATAGCCAAACAGTAGTTAAGCATGGTCTCCATTTCTCCGTATTAGCAACATCCTGGGATGAAGCTATTCCATTGGGAAATGGCATGGTCGGGAATTTAGTATGGCAAAAAGGTGATCATTTAAGAATGTCATTGGATAGAGCTGATCTATGGGATATGCGTCCGATGAAAGGATTACACCGGAAAGAGTTTAGTTTCAAGTGGGTTCAGGAACAGGTTGCTAAAAAAGATTATGGGATTGTTCAACATTATTTTGATGCTCCGTATGAAAATGAACCTGCTCCTTCTAAGATTCCAGGCGGTGCTATGGAATTTAACACAGGAAGTTGGGGTAAGGTGGTTTCAGTCAATCTGACACTTTCTAATGCTTTATGTGAAGTCAGATGGACCAATGGTGCTATATTGAGAACATTTGTTCATGCAACAAATCCAACAGGATGGTTTAGGTTTGAAAATATTGATGTCGAAGATTTTATTCCTGTGTTAGTTATTCCCAAATACGAAGGACTGATTGATACAAGTGCAGGTGGTTCGGTGAGTGGTGATGATTTAACCCGTTTGGGTTATAAACAGGGAACTATTAAACGGGAAGGAAATACCCTTATTTATGATCAGGATGGATGGGGTGGATTTCATTATCAGATAGCTGTTTCATGGAAAAAGGTAGGTGCAAAATGCTTAGAAGGTGTTTGGAGTATCTCATCAAAGTATCCTTCATTTAAGCCTATGGATCTTGCTTCAGTTATTACACAAAAGGATATACAAAGTTCTTTTGCTAATCAGTTCACTTCACATTCGAAATGGTGGAAGAGTTTGTGGAACAAATCATATGTTTCAATACCTGATTCTCTTTTAGAGCATCAATATTATATGGAGATGTATAAATTTGGTTCCGCGGCTCGAAAAGGGGCACCACCAATTTCATTACAAGCTATCTGGACAGCTGATAATGGTCGTCTTCCGCCATGGAAAGGTGATTTCCATCATGATTTAAATTCCCAGCTCAGCTATTGGCCATCGTATGTAGGGAATCATTTGGAAGAAGCCATGGGCTATCTTGACCATTTTGATCAGAACAAGGATAATTATCGCAGATATACGAAACAATATTTTGATAATGATGGACTTAATGTTCCTGGAGTAACCACTTTGGACGGTACTGAAATGGGTGGATGGATACAATATTCTTTATCACCTACTGTAGGATGCTGGATTTCACAGCACTATTATTTACAGTGGAGGTATAGTATGGATCGTGATTTTTTAAAGAATCGTGCTTATCCCTGGATAAAAGAGGTAGCTCATCATTTAGAATGTGTTACTGTTATTGATGAGGATGGAAAAAGAAAGCTTCCTATAAGTGCAAGTCCCGAAATCAATGATAATAGTATTAAAGCATGGTTTTCAAAAACCACTAATTATGATCTGGCCTTAATGAAATATACTTTTAAAATTGCTGCTGAGTTAGCAAATGAATTAAAACTGTATAATGAGGCAGGTCATTGGGAGAAAATACTTAATGAGTTTCCTGATTTTGCCTTAACTGTAAATAAAGAAATGATGTTTTCACCTTCAATGGCTTATAATCAATCTCACAGACATTTTTCTCACCAGATGGCTATTCATCCTTTAGGATTGATAAGATGGGAAGACGGCATTGCTTCCCAAAAGATTATTAGAAATACTATAAAGCAAATGGATAGTATTGGACCCGCACTGTGGTGTGGTTATTCTTATTCATGGTTGGGTAATATTAAGGCCAGAGCCAGGGATGGAGAGGGAGCAGCAAAAGATCTGAAAATCTTTGCAAGTGCTTTTTGCTTAAAAAACAGTTTTCATGTCAATGGTGATCAGACCAAATCCGGGCTATCTGATTTTACCTATCGTCCGTTTACGTTGGAAGGTAATTTTGCTTTTGCTTCTGGTATTCAGGAGATGTTGATACAAAGCTATTCTGGAAATATCGTTCTGTTTCCTGCAATACCTGCATCATGGCATAATATTCAGTTCAATACCTTGCGCACTGAGGGTGCATTTCTGGTAAGTGCCACAATGAGGGATAAAAAAGTCATAATTGTAACAGTACAGAGTGAGCAAGGGGGCGAAGTAAGATTACAGAATCCTTTTGAAGGAAATGGATTTAAAATTACTCATGTTTCGACTTCAGGTAAAAAAAGAGTGGAACCAATCATTAGACTGGCTAAAGATGAAGTGATTAAAAGATACCTTACTAAAGGTGAAGAAGTTGTATTGGCTTTGGTTTTAAATAAATAAACTGTGATTAGACGTGATTGAAAAACCAATGTAAAAAAGAAAGCCGACTCCTTTACAAGAGTCGGCTTTCTTTTTTACATTAATTATGGTTAGGCCATCGGGAAAGGTCCTCCCCCAAAGTTCATTGGGAAATCGCCACCGGGGGCATCTTCTAACGTTCCGTGAATAGCTTCGAATTTGCTGATATTATCTTTGAGCGCCCTTAACAATCTCTTGGCATGAGTAGGAGTAAGGATAATCCTTGCTTTAACTTTTGCCTTGGGGATGCCCGGGAGCATTTTGATAAAGTCAATTACAAACTCTGCATCAGAATGTGTGATGATAGCAAGATTAGAATAAATTCCCTCTGCTACTTCTTCCGAAAGCTCGATGTTAAGCTGCTCTTCATTTAACATTTCTTCAGCCATAAATGGTTTATTATTAGTCGTTTTTAGAAGCCAACAAGCTGGCATATGCTTCTGCTGATCCAACGATAATGTTTTCGTATTCTCTTAAGCCGGTACCAGCCGGGATAAGGTGACCTACAATTACATTTTCTTTCAGACCGACGAGATCGTCGCTCTTGGCGTTTATAGCAGCTACAGTCAGTACCTTGGTTGTTTCCTGGAACGAAGCAGCAGACATGAAGCTCCTGGTCTGTAAAGAGGCACGTGTTATCCCCTGTAGAACCTGTTTAGCCGTTGCCGGCTTGGCATCCCGAGAATCAATTAATCGCTTGTCACGACGTTTCAGCAGTGAGTTCTCATCACGCAGTTTACGTGCAGTAATGATCTGACCGGCTTTCATCGTTGCAGAATCACCCGGATCTACTACTACTTTCTTGCCAAATATCCAGTCATTCTCATCCTGGAAATCAGACTTGTTAGCGAGTTCTCCTTCGAGGAATTTAGTATCACCCGGATCTTCAATCTCGACCTTGCGCATCATTTGGCGAACAATTACTTCATAATGCTTGTCGTTGATCTTTACACCCTGAAGACGATATACTTCCTGGATTTCATTCACGATATATTCCTGAACCTTGATAGGACCCTTGATTGCTAATATGTCGCTTGGTGTTGTTGCACCTTCTGACAAAGGAGTACCGGCTTTGATGTAGTCGTTTTCCTGAGCAAGAATCTGTTTCGAAGTAGGAATGAGATAGCTTTTCTCTTCACCAGTCTTGGTAGTGATAATGACTTCACGATGACCACGTTTGAGTTTCTTACCAAAGGATACGACACCATCGATTTCAGCTACAATAGCAGGATCAGATGGGTTACGTGCTTCGAATAACTCAGTTACACGTGGCAAACCTCCAGTGATGTCACCAGACTTACCAACCGCGCGGGGAATCTTGACCAGTACATCACCTGCCGTGATAGGATCTCCATTGTTTACCGCGATGTGAGAACCAACAGGAATGTCGTAGTTCTTTATCTCATCACCAGTAATGGACATGATTTTGATGGCAGGGTTTTTAGCTTTTTGACGGCTTTCAATGATAACCTTGTCATGATAACCTGTCTGTTCATCAGATTCAACCTTATAGGTCATCCCTTCCTGAATGTTTTCGAAGAGGACAGTACCGTTAACTTCTGAAAGAATTACAGCATTGTATGGATCCCATTCAGAAATAAGTTGTCCTTTTTTAATGTCATCGCCATTTTTGAAATAGAGATTGGCACCATAAGGGATATTTGCTGAAGATAATACGATTTTTGTCTTGCGGTCAACGATACGCATTTCTGCAGAACGACCCAATACTATTTCATAGGAAACACCATCTTTAGAAGTTGCTTCTACTGAACGCAGTTCATCAATTTCGAGGACACCTTCATAACGGGCTTCAATTTTTGATTGCGATCCAATATTACCACCAGCAACCCCTCCAACGTGGAAGGTACGTAGTGTTAACTGTGTTCCTGGTTCACCGATAGACTGAGCTGCAATAACACCAACGGCTTCACCCATACCGACTACACGGCCATTGGCAAGGTTACGTCCGTAACATTTTGCACAAACACCCTGTTTGGCTTCGCAGGTAAGAACAGAACGTATTTCAACACCTTCGATAGGTGACTCTGCAATCTTTTCGCAAAGATCTTCAGTGAGTTCCTGTCCCGCAAGTGCTATCAATTCAGCAGTCTGGGGATGATGAATATCGTGAAGTGTTACACGACCTAACATACGATCGTATAAGCTTTCTACAATTTCCTCGTTCTTTTTCAGCGCTGTAACCGTCAAACCACGGAGCGTTCCACAGTCTTCTTCACTGATAACCACATCCTGTGCAACATCGACCAAACGACGTGTCAGGTAACCTGCATCTGCAGTCTTAAGAGCGGTATCTGCAAGACCCTTACGGGCACCGTGAGTAGAGATAAAGTACTCGAGTACAGAAAGACCTTCTTTAAAGTTTGAAAGGATGGGGTTCTCGATGATCTCTTGTGCACTGGCACCGGATTTCTGAGGTTTAGCCATCAGACCACGCATACCGCAAAGCTGACGAATCTGCTCTTTAGATCCACGGGCACCTGAGTCAAGCATCATGTATACTGAATTAAAGCCCTGACGGTCTTTAGACAGGTTATTCATGAGGACGTGAGTAAGCTGTGAATTAGTATGTGTCCAGATATCGATTATCTGATTGTAACGTTCGTTGTTGGTAATAAATCCCATTTGATAGTTGCTCACTACTTCATCAACTTCTGCGTTAGCTTCAGCGATCAGTTTCTCTTTAATATCAGGTACGATAACATCTGAAAGATTAAACGAAAGACCACCACGGAATGCCATTGTAAACCCAAGTGACTTGATATCATCAAGGAATTGAGCTGTTTTTGCTGTACCGGTTTTCTTAAGCACATCTCCGATAATATCACGAAGTGATTTTTTAGTCAGAAGCTGATTGATATAACCAAACTCCTTTGGTACGACCTGGTTGAACAAAATACGTCCTACCGTGGTGTCCACCATCTTCTGAATAAGCATGCCATTCTCTTCTACCTCAAGACGAACCTTGATGTAAGCGTGGAGGTCTAGTTTCTTTTCATTGTAACCTATGATGACCTCTTCTGGAGAATAGAATCTAAAGTTTTCACCTTTCACTTTTACTTCACCTTCACTCTTCTTGCCTTTGGTCATGTAATACAAACCAAGAACCATGTCTTGTGAAGGAACCGTAACAGGAGCACCGTTGGCAGGGTTCAGGATGTTATGCGAAGCAAGCATCAGCACCTGAGCTTCAAGGATAGCTGCATTTCCAAGTGGAACGTGAACAGCCATCTGGTCTCCGTCGAAGTCGGCGTTGAATGCCGTACATACTAATGGGTGAAGCTGGATAGCCTTGCCTTCAATCAGTTTTGGCTGAAAGGCTTGGATACCTAAACGGTGAAGGGTAGGGGCACGGTTTAACATAACCGGGTGACCCTTTAAAATATTTTCAAGGATATCCCATACAACAGGATCCTTACGGTCGACAATTTTCTTGGCACTCTTCACGGTCTTCACAATACCACGCTCTAGCATCTTACGGATGATGAATGGTTTGAAAAGTTCGCTTGCCATATCTTTAGGTAAACCACATTCGTTGAGTTTCAGTTCAGGACCGACAACGATTACAGAACGACCTGAATAGTCAACACGTTTACCAAGTAAGTTCTGGCGGAAACGGCCTTGTTTACCTTTTAGACTGTCTGAAAGAGATTTGAGTGCACGATTCGATTCAGTCTTTACCGAATTCGATTTGCGTGAGTTATCAAATAAAGAATCTACAGCTTCCTGAAGCATACGTTTTTCATTACGCATGATCACATCGGGAGCCTTGATTTCGATGAGTCTTTTCAGACGGTTATTTCTGATGATTACACGACGGTATAAATCATTCAGGTCGGAGGTTGCAAACCGACCTCCATCGAGTGGAACGAGTGGACGAAGTTCAGGTGGGATAACAGGAACAACCTTTACGATCATCCATTCCTGCCTGTTTTCGATACGACGATTGGCTTCACGGAAAGCTTCGAAAACCTGTAAACGCTTTAAAGCATCGGCCTTACGTTGTTGTGAGGTTTCGTTACTTGCTTTGTGACGCAGATCGTATGACATCTTGTCCAGATCGAGACGCTGCAAAAGATCATAAAGCGCCTCAGCACCCATTTTTGCCATGAACTTATTGGGATCGCTGTCGTCAAGACCTTGATTGTCTTTAGGCAAGCTTTCCAAAATGTCCAGGTATTCTTCTTCAGTAAGGAAATCCATTTCCTTAATCCCGTCAGCTTCTTTAATACCCGGTTGGATGACTACATAGCGCTCATAGTAAATGATCGCATCGAGTTTCTTCGTGGGTAAACCTAAAAGGGCACCGATTTTATTGGGGAGAGAACGGAAATACCAGATATGAGCAACAGGCACTACCAATTGGATGTGTCCCATACGCTCTCTGCGTACCTTCTTTTCTGTGACCTCAACACCACATCGATCGCATACAATGCCCTTGTAGCGAATTCTTTTGTATTTTCCGCAGTGACACTCCCAGTCTTTTACCGGACCAAAAATTCTCTCGCAGAACAAACCGTCACGTTCGGGCTTGTAAGTACGATAATTGATGGTTTCGGGCTTCAGCACTTCACCGTGTGACCGTTCAAGGACCATTTCGGGAGAAGCAAGGCTGATAGTAATCTTGGAGAAGTTACTGCTTACGTTATTGTCTTTTCTGAATGCCATGTTACCTTGAAAATTATATCTGATAACTAATGCCATACAACCGGCCATGTTTGATCATTTGCCGGTCGTATGATATTATGATTGTCTGTTACTATTCAAAAGTGATGTTCAGACCCAAACCACGTAGTTCATGAACGAGAACATTAAATGACTCAGGTACACCAGGTGTCGGCATGTTATCGCCCTTTACAATGGCTTCATAAGCCTTTGCACGGCCAACAACATCATCTGACTTCACGGTGAGGATCTCCTGAAGGATATTTGCTGCTCCGAAAGCTTCCAGAGCCCAAACTTCCATTTCACCAAAACGCTGTCCACCGAACTGCGCCTTACCGCCAAGGGGCTGCTGAGTGATGAGAGAATATGGTCCGATTGAACGGGCATGCATCTTATCATCAACCATGTGGTGCAGTTTCAGCATATAAATATAGCCTACAGTGACCGGTTGATCAAAACGATCACCAGTACCACCGTCATAAAGATAAACCCGTCCGTTTTCAGGTAAACCAGCTTCACGCATGTATGCGTTGATCTGATCATGAGTAGCACCATCGAAGATAGGGGTTTCAAAACGAAGTCCCAGCTTTTTTCCGGCCCAACCCAGTACAGTTTCGTAAATCTGTCCAAGGTTCATACGGGAAGGTACACCTAACGGATTCAAAACAATGTCAACAGGAGTGCCGTCTTCGAGGAAAGGCATGTCTTCTTCACGCACTATCCTTGCAACGATACCCTTATTTCCATGTCGTCCAGCCATCTTATCACCGACAGTGATTTTACGTTTTTTAGCGACGTAAACTTTAGCCATCTGAATGATACCATTTGGAAGCTCATCTCCAACAGTTGCCACAAATTTAACACGGTTGTATTTTCCGAGTATTTCTTTGAACTTTATGTTGTAATTGTTGATGATTTCGTGAATGATATCGCTCTTATCTTTATCAGTCGTCCATTTGTTTGGGTTCACGGAAGAATAATCAAGTCCCATCAATTGTTTATGACTGAACTTGGTTTTCTTGGCAATGATCTCTTCTTTAAAGTTATTGTAAACTCCGATAGAGGTTTTGCCATTCAACACTTCCATGAGCTTGTCGACAAGTAGTGTCTTGAGTTCATGTGTATCACGTGCATAGTCTTCATCGAGCGTCTTGACAAGATCTTTCTCTTTGGTCTTGGCCTTGCGGTCTTTGATCACCCTGGAGAATAATTTCTTATCAACAACCACACCCTTCATAGAAGGAGGTGCTTTCATTGACGCATCTTTCACATCGCCGGCTTTGTCACCGAAGATGGCACGAAGAAGTTTTTCCTCTGGTGTGGGATCACTCTCACCCTTTGGCGTGATTTTACCAATCAGGATATCTCCCTCTTTTACTTCAGCACCTATGCGAATCAATCCGTTTTCGTCAAGATCCTTGGTTGCTTCAGAACTTACATTGGGGATATCGTTGGTTAGTTCTTCTAGACCACGTTTGGTGTCGCGCACCTCCATGGTGAATTCTTCAATATGAAGAGAGGTGAAAATATCATCTTTCAGAACACGTTCTGATATTACGATAGCATCCTCAAAGTTGTAACCTTTCCATGGCATGAATGCCACCATCAGGTTGCGCCCAAGAGCAAGTTCACCATTTTCAGTACCATAACCTTCACACATTACGTCACCTTTCTTTAACCTCTGTCCCTTTGTGACCGTTGGCCTTAAGTTCATACAGGTGTTTTGATTGGTACGCATGTATTTAGTGAGATGGTATGTCTTTATATCTTCGTCAAAATTGACCAGCTTCTGTATTTCATCTCGATCATAACGAACCGTGATATCCATACCGTCCACCCATTCAACAACGCCATCGCCTTCAGCAATAATCAAAGTCCTTGAATCTCGGGCCACAGGGCCTTCAATACCGGTTCCAACTATTGGAGCTTCGGGGTTAAGCAAAGGAACAGCCTGACGCATCATGTTTGATCCCATCAACGCGCGGTTAGCATCGTCATGTTCAAGGAAGGGAATCAATGATGCAGCAATTGATGCAATCTGATTGGGAGCAATATCAATCAGCTGAACATCTTCTTTAGAAACGATAGGATAATCTGCCAGTTGGCGTACCTTGATTTTTTTCTCAAGGAAATGTCCTTCGTCGTCCATCAGTGTGTTAGCCTGAGCAATGATTTTACTTTCTTCCTCTTCAGCACTCATGTAAACCGGAGCTTCTTCAAAATGAACACGTCCATTATCGAGGTGCATATATGGTGTCTCGATAAAGCCCAGATTGTTGATCTTGGCATATACACACAATGAAGAAATCAAACCGATATTTGGACCTTCCGGAGTTTCGATAGTACACAAACGACCATAATGAGTGTAGTGAACGTCACGAACTTCGAAACCAGCACGCTCACGAGATAGACCACCAGGTCCCAGTGCCGAAACACGTCGTTTGTGTGTAAGCTCTGACAGAGGGTTGGTTTGATCCATGAACTGTGACAGGGCATTGGTACCAAAGAATGAATTGATAACAGAAGAAAGCGTTTTAGCGTTGATCAGATCGGCAGGAGTGAACACTTCATTATCGCGAACGTTCATACGCTCACGTATTGTCCGTGCCATACGTGCCAAACCAACACCAAACTGGTTGTATAACTGTTCACCAACAGTACGGATACGGCGGTTACTAAGGTGGTCAATATCATCAACATCAGCCTTGCTGTTAATCATGGCGATGAGATATTTGATAATAGAGATGATATCTTCCTTGGTCAGAACTTTTGTTGTTAATGGAGTATCTGACTTCAGTTTTTTATTGATCCTGTAACGACCAACATCGCCAAGGTCATATCGCTTATCGCTAAAGAACAACTTATCGATGATACCGCGCGCGGTTTCTTCATCGGGAGGTTCGGCGTTACGCAATTGACGGTAGATATATTCTACTGCTTCTTTTTCTGAATTGGCTGTATCTTTCTGCAGGGTATTGAAGATAATCGTGTAGTCCAATTGATTAAGGTCTTCACGATGCAGAAGGATCGTTTTTGATCCTGATTCCACGATCAGGTCAATATGTTGTGCTTCAAGAATAGTTTCACGATCGATGATTACTTCGGTACGCTCAATAGAAACAACCTCACCGGTATCTTCATCGACGAAATCTTCTATCCATGTTTTGAGTACACGAGCAGCAAGCCGATGGCCAATATATTTTTTCAATCCTGCCTTGCTGACTTTGATTTCTTCAGCGAGGTCAAAAATTTCAAGAATATCTTTGTCACTTTCAAAACCGATAGCCCTGAGAAGGGTCGTTACCGGTAGTTTTTTCTTACGATCGATATAAGCATACATCACATTATTGATGTCGGTAGTAAATTCCATCCAGGAACCCTTGAAAGGTATGATACGTGCCGAATACAATTGCTGTCCATTTGCATGGTAGCTCGTACCAAAGAATACCCCTGGTGAGCGGTGTAACTGTGAAACCACAATACGTTCAGCTCCATTCACAACGAAGCTTCCTTTGGGTGTCATGTAGGGAATCATCCCAAGATAGACATCCTGAATAATAGTTTCGAAATCCTCGTGTTCGGGATCCGTGCAATACAATTTCAGTTTTGCCTTTAAAGGCACACTGTAAGTAAGTCCACGTTCGATACACTCCTCGATAGAGTAGCGCGGAGGATCAATATAATAATCGAGGAATTCTAAAACAAAGTTGTTTCTAGCATCCGTGATCGGGAAATTTTCGGCAAACACTTTAAACAAACCCTCGTTCATACGATCTTCAGGGTTTGTTTCCAATTGGAAAAAATCCTGAAAAGACTTTACTTGAATCTCAAGAAAATCTGGATAGTCTGCCTTGATTTTGGTGGATGAGAAGCTAATTCTTCCTGAATTAATTGAAGCCAAGGTTTTAATGTTTTAAGTTAAAAAAATAAGAACGGAACAACCAAAACCGATAAAACCAAAGAAGCCGGCGGTACCGGAAAAAAACAAACATCCAGGCTCTCGTTTTTACAAGAGTCTGGCGTCCGTCTTAATATGTTTTAATTGTACTTATTGTCATTAACTTACTTTATCTCAACCTCTGCACCCACTTCTTCAAGCTGTTTTTTCAAACCTTCAGCTTCATCTTTGGTTACGCCTTCTTTGAGGGCTTTAGGTGCTGAATCAACAAGTTCTTTTGCTTCTTTCAGACCAAGACTGGTAAGTTCTTTTACAAGTTTAACCACTTGTAGTTTCGCAGCACCGGCGCTCTTGAGAATAACATCGAATTGTGTTTTTTCTTCAACAGCTGCAACAGCGTCAGCAACAGGACCTGCAACCATTACTGCACCTGCAGCAGCTGGTTCGATTCCATATTCATCTTTCAGGATTTTAGCTAACTCATTTACTTCCTTAACGGTTAAACTGACTAACTGTTCTGCAAAAGCTTTCAAATCTGCCATTGTATTATTGGTTTTAAATTGTTTTACGTAAAATGATAATACTAATTGTTTTTTGTTTTTTTTTGATGAAAGGTGATCCTTATTCAGCTTTTTCTGATAAGGTCTTCAAAACGCCTGAGATCGTATGTCCACCTGACTGTAACGCTGAAATAACGTTCTTGGCGGGTGATTGTAACATGGCGATAACGTCTGCGATGAGTTCGTTTTTCGTCTTGAGATTGCAAAGTGCATCAAGATGATTATCACCAACAAATACAGACTCCTCTACGTATGCACCTTTTAGGATGGGTACGGGACTGGTTTTACGAAATTCCTTGATGAGCTTGGCGGGTGTATTTGCCTGTTCGGCAAACATAATTGAAGTGTGACCACTCAATACACTGTACAAGTCTTCAAAATTCTTACCTGAACGTTCCATCGCTTTCTGCAGCAGGGCATTTTTTACCACAACCAACTTTACATCTCTCCGAAAACAGAGTCTTCTGAGCTTACCGGTGTTTGCAACATTCATGTTTGCAATATCGGTGATGTAGAGATATTTGTTTGTGCTTATCTGCTCTGTGAGGGTATCGATAAGTTGATTTTTCTCTTTTTTGTTCATAGTTTCAATCGATCAAATTAACCAGAGTCCTTTTAAAACGTTAAGCTACAGCAGTTTTTTGTTCTACACGTACGCCTGGGCTCATGGTGCTCGAGATGAATACGCTCTTTACATAGGTGCCCTTTGATGAAGAGGGTTTCAGTTTGACGATGGTGTGAAGCAATTCTTTCACATTCTCTTCAAGTTGTAACGTCTCAAAAGAAACTTTACCAACCGATGCATGGATAATACCGAACTTGTCGACTTTAAAGTCAATTTTACCTGCTTTAACTTCGAGTACGGCTTTACCGACATCCATTGTAACTGTTCCTGTCTTGGGGTTCGGCATCAAGCCACGAGGGCCTAATATCCTTCCGAGAGCACCAACTTTTGGCATAACGCTGGGCATTGTGATTACTACGTCTATGTCCGTCCATCCTTCCTTGATCTTGGCGATGAAATCGTCCAATCCTACATAATCAGCACCTGCAGCTCTGGCTTCCTCCTCCTTGTCGGGGGTACAAAGTACGAGAACACGAACAACTTTACCGGTTCCGTGAGGAAGGGTAACGATGCCTCTTACCATTTGATTAGCCTTGCGAGGGTCAACACCTAAGCGAACATCCAAATCAACAGATGCATCAAACTTAGTAGTAGTGATGTCCTTTACAACTTTTATGGCTTCTTCAAGTGCATAAAATGCGTTCTTGTCGTATTTTGCTAAAACCTCTTTTCTTTTCTTTGTAAGTTTAGCCATCTTGCTTTTAAATTGTTAATGTTTATGATTCTTTATTGTCGTGTCAGAAATAATGAATTATTCTCCGGCAACAGGCAAAGAACCTTTAACGGTGATACCCATACTGCGGGCAGTTCCGGCAACCATTTGCATAGCCGATTCAACTGTAAAGCAATTTAAGTCCGTCATTTTTGCTTCTGCAATCACTTTCACCTGTTCCCAGGTTACTGATCCAACTTTTTTACTGTTAGGTTCTGCAGAACCGCCTTTGAGTTTCGTTGCTTCTAAGAGCTGAATAGCTACCGGAGGAGTCTTTACGATGAAATCAAACGATTTATCCTTGTACACTGTAATGATAACAGGGAGTATTTTACCCGCTGAATCTTGTGTACGCGCATTAAACTGTTTGCAAAACTCCATGATGTTTACCCCTTTCGAACCAAGTGCTGGTCCAACCGGAGGCGAAGGATTGGCTGCTCCTCCTTTGATCTGAAGTTTAACTAATCCAGTTACTTCTTTTGCCATTGTAGTCTTAAACTTAAGTGTTAAGAAATTTGAGAATTCGTATTGTTTGAAAGAGAATTATTCCTTCTCTACCTGCATAAAGCTGAGTTCTACCGGGGTCTTACGGCCAAAGATTTTGACCATAACTTTAAGCTTTTTCTTCTCTTCGTTAATCTCTTCGATTACCCCGCTAAAACTGTTAAACGGCCCGTCAATGACGGTCACCGATTCTCCAATCATAAACGGAACAGTCATCTCCTCGCCTTGTTCTGCCAGCTCGTCAACCTTACCAAGGATACGGTTAACTTCTACCTGACGCAACGGCACCGGTTCGCCCTGTGATCCGAGAAAGCCCAATACTCCGGGAACATTCTTGATGATGTGTGGTATCTCACCTGTCAGTTGGGCTTCTATCAACACATAACCCGGGAAATAGTTCCGTTCTTTGCTGATTTTCTTGCCTTTTCTGATTTGATATACCTTTTCGGTAGGAATGAGTACTTGTGATACATAGTCCATCATCCCCAAGCGATTGATTTCACTTTCGATATATTGTTTCACTTTTTTCTCGTTACCACTAACGGCGCGAATCACATACCATTTTTTAATTATATCGCTCATGTTTCTGATTGACAGTTTAGAAGTACTACCCGATCAAATAATACAATATTAGATCTTTAATTTATTCTGTTCGCAGGTGTTAATGTAACGTGTAGAAAATGCGTAACACCTGTTGAAATGCTGTATCCATCATATAAACCACTGCTGCGATTAATAGGGAAGCAATAGATACCACAATAGCGCTTGATTGAAGATCGCTCCAGCTTGGCCACGATGTTTTCTTCAACAGCTCTTCAGAGCTTTCAAGTATGTAATCTTTGATCTTGTTAGCCATATTGACCTAATATTTTGCACGGGAGGTAAGGATCGAACTCACAACCAATGGTTTTGGAGACCACTACTCTACCAATTGAGCTACTCCCGTGTATAGAAGATAAAGGCATCTTTCGATGCCTCCACCTTCAATTTATTTTATGATAATTATTTAGTCCAGAATTTCTGTTACCTGACCTGCACCAACTGTACGTCCGCCTTCACGGATAGCAAAACGAAGGTTCTTAGTCATAGCAATAGTTTGGATCAAATTCACTTCAATTTCCAGATGATCACCAGGCATTACCATTTCAACACCGTCAGGAAGAGTGATCTCACCTGTTACATCAGTTGTACGGAAATAGAACTGAGGACGATATTTGTTGTGGAATGGAGTATGACGTCCACCTTCTTCTTTCTTCAGGATCACAACAGATGCTTTGAAATGCGCATGTGGTGTAACTGAACCTGGTTTAACAATAACCATACCACGACGGATATCATCCTTGTCAATACCACGGAGCAACAGACCTGCATTGTCACCGGCTTCACCTTCATCAAGGATCTTACGGAACATTTCAACTCCTGTTACAACTGATTTCAGCTTTTCAGCACCCATACCAATGATTTCAACAGGATCTCCAGTGTGGATAACACCTGTTTCAATACGACCAGTAGCAACTGTACCACGACCAGTGATCGAGAATACGTCTTCAACAGGCATCAGGAATGGTTTGTCCATTTCACGAACAGGCTCAGGAATCCAAGAATCCACTGCTGCCATCAATTCGATGATCTTTTCAACCCATACTGGTTCCTTATTCAAGCCACCAAGAGCAGAGCCCTGGATGATTGGAGTAGCGTCACCATCAAAACCGTAGAATGTAAGAAGTTCACGAACTTCCATTTCAACGAGTTCAAGTAGTTCGGGATCATCAACAAGGTCAACCTTATTCATGAAGACTACAAGGCGGGGAACTCCAACCTGGCGTGCAAGCAAGATATGCTCACGCGTTTGTGGCATCGGACCATCAGTAGCTGCTACTACAAGAATAGCACCGTCCATCTGGGCTGCACCTGTTACCATGTTCTTTACGTAGTCGGCATGACCCGGGCAATCTACGTGAGCATAATGACGAGTTGCTGTCTGATATTCGATGTGAGCAGTATTAATGGTAATACCTCTTTCTTTTTCTTCTGGGGCGTTGTCAATCGAGTCAAAAGACCTGAATTCTGACCATCCCTTTTCAGCAAGACACAATGTGATAGCGGCAGTTAACGTGGTCTTACCGTGGTCAACGTGACCAATCGTACCTACGTTAACGTGCGGTTTCGTACGTGCAAATTTTTCCTTTGCCATATCAAATAGAGTGTTAAGATGTTTATTTCGTTGTAACAATTAATATTCGAGCCATTGACGAGAGTTGAACTCGTGACCCCTTCCTTACCAAGGAAGTGCTCTACCACTGAGCTACAACGGCTTTTGATAGTGAGCGGAAGACGGGTCTCGAACCCGCCACCTATAGCTTGGAAGGCTATCGCTCTACCAAATGAGCTACTTCCGCGGGCATTCAATTTCAGCGTATCAGGCTGCGTGGGGGGTGGAGGATTCGAACCTCCGTAGGCTGCGCCAGCAGATTTACAGTCTGCCCCATTTGACCGCTCTGGTAACCCCCCATTATCTTTTGCGAGCCGGTGGAGGGATTCGAACCCCCGACCAGCTGATTACAAATCAGCTGCTCTGGCCAACTGAGCTACACCGGCGCTGCTGTTTTGGGCTGCAAAGGTAGACAAAAGTTCTTATCTACCAAAC
>Ga0224523_1000384_pt1 | contig 24664 bp, 15 predicted proteins | sample CFST50metaG_FD_182732 | JGI IMG/M metagenome (GOLD analysis project Ga0224523, IMG submission 182732) | Peat soil microbial communities from Stordalen Mire, Sweden - C.F.S.T50 | ecosystem: Environmental > Terrestrial > Soil > Wetlands > Peat | place: Sweden: Norrbotten County, Stordalen Mire...
TTCACCTGCTATCCATTCTGATTCGTATTCCATTTCTTTCTCACCGTCATTCTGGCCGGGAATGATAAGGGTAGTCACTTCCAGATGTTTATCTGAAACCGCTATTTGCTTAAGCGCTTTCTTGACCGGTTCAAGCTCCGCGCCCAACAAACTTTTGTAAAAATTATTATTGAAGGCTTTCAGATCAATGTTGAAGGCATCAGTGAATGAAATAATTTCCGCAAGAGGATCCCTGTTCACAAAACCATTTGATACCATAACTGTCCGTAAGCCCTTCTTCCTTGCCTTCAATGCAACGTCGCGAATGAACTCGAACCATATAACAGGTTCATTATATGTGAATGCAATTCCGATATTATTCAGGGCCAGCAGTGCATCCTTCACGATACTGTCAGGTTCAGTTTTTATGCTGAAGTCGGCCGATGAATGCTGTGAAATATCATAATTCTGGCAAAAATCACATCGCATATTGCATCCGTACGATCCGAGCGACAGGATACTAGTACCTGGAAAGAAGTGATAAAGAGGCTTCTTTTCGATTGGATCGAGAGCATATCCCGAAATTACTCCATAAGTAACCAGCTCAATGATTTCTCCATTTCTTCTCCTCACGCCGCATATCCCTGCCTTCCCCTCTGCCAGTTTACAAAAATGAGGACAAAGCAGGCATTCAACCTTACCATCATCTTTTCTTGAAAGCAGCAGCATAATAATACAATTATTGAGCAAATTTACATTTTTCATCGCCTTGTTTCAAATTGTTTTGCTCATTATGCCTGATTTTGGGTATGGAATTGTATTACTTTTGAGAAAAAATATGCAATGAAAAGAGGATTCTTTCCGGTTTGTGCTTTAGTTCTTTCCTTTAGTTTCTTTTACTCACCATGCAACTCCCAGATGGCCGATACATGGAAAGCCTTGCCGGAAACAGTGGCAAAATTATCCAAGTCTCAACCGGACTTCAATTATTCTGAAGAGAAGGTTCCTGCATTTACTCTGCCTGATCTCCTTATAACATCATCCGGCAGAAAGGTAACCACGGTAAAAGAATGGATGAAAGTTCGCAGACCTGAAGTACTTGAGCTTTTCAGGGAGAATATCTTTGGAAGAGTTCCGGAAACACCCTATACTAAATCGTATAAGATCGTAAATGAAGATAACAATGCCATGAATGGTGCGGCAACCCTTAAACAGGTTGACATAACTATTAATTCAGAAGGAAAGTCACTAATAATTCATCTTATTATGTTTGTTCCGAACAAGGTTAAAAAACCTGTTCCGGCATTTCTTATGATCGATATCAGGGGACCGGAGAACAATGATCCGACAAGGAAGATAAAGAGCGAATTCTGGCCGGCTGAAGAAATAATTGCCCGTGGTTATGCAATTTCGGTTTTCAGTAACTCAGATGTCGATCCCGATAACTTTGATGAATTCAGGAACGGGATACATGGTATTCTCGACAGGGGAGTGCGTAAGCCTGATGCCTGGGGATCGCTTGCAGCCTGGGCCTGGGGAGCAAGTCGCTGCATGGATTACTTTGAAACAGACAAGGATATAAATAAGAAAAAAGTTGCTATAGTCGGACATTCACGCGGTGGTAAGACAGCGTTATGGGCCGGAGCAGAGGATCAGCGGTTTTCCCTGGTAATAGCGAATGAATCAGGTGCGGGTGGAGCAGCTCTGGCAAGAAGAAGATATGGCGAGACTGTTGCAAGGATTAATTCGGCATTCCCTCACTGGTTCTGTTCAAACTATAAGAAGTTTGCAGGAAACGAGAATGTTATGCCGGTTGATATGCATATGCTGTTGGCTCTCATTGCTCCAAGGGCTTTGTATATCGATTGCGCCAGCGATGATTTATGGGGCGATCCAAAGGGATGCTATCTTGCCCTTTATAATGCGTTGCCCGTATTTCAGATCTTCGATAAAGCCAGCATGATTCCTGATATAATGCCTCCGTTGAATAAGCAGGCTATTGAAGGTAAAGTCGGCTTCCATATCAGGGACGGTGCGCATAATATGCTGTTGCAGGACTGGAAATGTTTTATGGATTTTGCAGATAATGTCTGGAAATAAAATTATGGAAATGCTACTCTGATAGCTGCCGGAGTAATGCACTCCGAATTTTTCACGATATTGGAAAAAACGGTTTTTCTGATCCGAAGGCTGAAAAATGCGCAGAGATAGCTGCTTTATAATGATTTTATTTCAGATCTGAAAGATCGCCGTTGCACCATTGCAACATTGCGCCATTGGGTCGTTAATTAAATCTCCTCCTTCTTCTCTTCAACGGTAATTGAATTCAGGTCAGCAAAATCTACAATTTCATCCTTCACCGGGTTAATGATTTCTGTGTTGGAGAGCCCAAACCTGAATATAATCTTTTTCTGGTTTTTAAGTCTGAAAAGTATGCTTAGCGGAAATATTTCAATCGCCGCAAGATCATGAGCTTTCAGTTCTATTTTTGGCAGAAAGGAGTTCTGTTTAAGAACAATCTTTTCAGGCCCTGTTTCAATATATCTTTCAGTTTTTCCAAAGCCGGCAAGAATCTGGTATGCTCCAAAGCTAATGAGGAAAACAATAGTTATCCAAAGAGTACCGTCACTCTTAAGTGACATTATGTTGTGGATTAGCCATAAGATGGCTGTTGCAATACAGATTATTCCGAACACAATCTGGATTATTTTAATTGCACGCGTATTCTCTTTCGATTCCAGTGAAAAGTATTTCTTCTCCATATTTGAGCTGTTTGAGTTTCTATCTGCCGGAGAATCCGGCATTTCATGGAATAATATTTAATGAAGCAAGATAGATTAAAATTGAATTAATTATTAATTTTAGGGATCATAAAAATTAAATCTACCTGAAATGAAAGAAGATTCAAAAAACATCACCCGCCGGACATTTATCGGAACTACCGGTGCGGTTGCAGCAGGTTTGACCATATTGCCAAGTTCAGTAATAAGCGGCCTTGGTAAAAGAGCCCCGAGCGACAAGCTTAATATTGCGGTTGTCGGCATTGGCGGAATGGGAAACTCAAACCTTAAAGCAGTAAAAGAAACAGAAAACATTGTTGCACTCTGCGATGTTGACTGGGCATATGCAAAAAAAGTTTTTGCCGATAATCCTGATGCCAAGGCATACTGGGACTGGAGAAAGATGTATGATGAAATGGGTAAATCGATCGATGCAGTTATTGTTGCTACAGCTGACCATTCGCATTGCATTGCTGCGTCAAACGCTATGGCTCTGGGTAAACATGTATATGTTCAGAAACCACTGACACACTCTGTCTACGAATCAAGGTTACTGACAAAACTTGCCGTAAAACAAAAAGTAGCTACTCAGATGGGCAACCAGGGATCTTCCGGTGAAGGAGTAAATCTGACGGTTGAATGGATCAGGAACGGAGAGATTGGCGAAGTAAGAAAAGTTGAAGCATTTACAGACCGTCCTATCTGGCCTCAAGGACTGAATGTTCCAAAGGGTGAATGGGTTCCTGACACACTAAACTGGGACCTCTTCATCGGCCCGACAAAAATGCGTCCTTATAATAGCCTGTACACACCATGGAACTGGAGAGGCTGGTGGGATTTTGGAACAGGAGCTCTTGGTGACATGGCTTGTCATATTCTTCACCCTGTATTCAAGAGCCTCAAATTGCAATACCCGATCAAAGCACAGGGAAGTTCGACACTTCTTCTGACTGATTGCGCTCCGAATGCCCAGATGGTTACACTTACTTTTCCTGAGAGAGTTACACCAAAAGGTTCAAAGATTAAATATCCGCAGGTTGAGGTTATCTGGTACGATGGTGGTTTGCAGCCTCCTAAACCAATTGGCTGGCCGGCTGGAAAGGACATGAACAATAGCGGCGGCGGTACTATTTTCCATGGCTCCAAGGATACGCTTATCTGTGGCTGCTATGGAAAAGATCCTTGGCTTCTCTCAGGCAGAGTACCAGTTGTTCCAAAAACGGAGAGAAGGGTTCCTGATAAGGTTACTCATGAAATGGACTGGGTTCGTGCTTGCAAGGAGAGCCCGGAAAGCAGAATCCCTTCAAAATCAGATTTTTCGGAAGCGGGACCATTTAACGAAATGGTTGTTATGGGTGTTCTTGCTGTCAGATTACAAGGATTGAATAAAGAACTCGAATGGAACGGTGAAAAAATGGAGTTCACGAATATTGGTGATACTGATAATGTGAGACTGACAATTTCAGATAATTTTACAATCATCGACGGAGATCCAAAATTCAATAGACCTAACATTGAAATGAATGCTAAAGAATTTGCTGCAGAGATGGTTAAACATATTTATCGCAAAGGTTGGACATTACCTGAAATGCCTGTTTAATATGAATTTTTAAACTTTAATTATATAGATATGAAATATGTAAATATTTTGCTGGCATGCCTGGTTGTCGTTGGATTGGCAACTTCATGCAAAGTTAAAGAGAAGACTGCAAAGTCATCTGATCAGGGATTTGTTTCAATTTTTGATGGAAAGACTACCACCGGCTGGAGAGGATACGACAAACCGGCCTTCCCGGCAAAAGGATGGGAAGTCGTTGATGGTACTCTTCATTGTATAGGCTCCGGTGCAGGTGAAGCAGGAGGGAGCGGAGGCGATATCATCTATGATAAAAAGCTGAGCAATTTCGAACTTTCACTTGAATGGAAAATCTCAGAGGGTGGTAACAGCGGGATCTTCATACTTGCTCAGGAGGTACCTGATACTCCAATCTACGAATCGGCTCCCGAAATGCAGGTACTTGATAATGAGAGGCATCCCGATGCTAAACTTGGCAAGAACGGGAACAGGATGGCAGGTTCACTCTATGATCTGATACCTGCAGTACCGCAGAATACAAAACCAGCCGGACAATGGAACAAGGTAAGTATTATTTGCTACCAGGGTACAGTGATTTATAATCAGAACGGCGCGAATGTTGTTGAATATCATCTCTGGACTGACGCCTGGAAGAAGATGGTCGCAGACTCCAAATTCAAGGATTGGCAGTGGTTTATTAATACGGCAAAAGAAGGATATATCGGATTACAGGACCATGGCAATGATGTCTGGTTCCGTAATATAAAACTCAAAATGATGTGATAAACTTGCCCCCCATCCCCCCTGAAGGGGGGTTAAAACGGAGCCAGGTATTAATGCCTGGCTCTTTTTATTCTTAGTTTGCTTGAATACGGTTTAAATATAGTCCACTAAATTTTATTGATTCTCAGGCTCCCTTCAGGGGGTGGGGAAACTGCCTTTTAATCCGATCTCCTCCGCAACTGACCTCATCCCCATTATGCAATCCATTATCAGGTCATCAAGGCTAACACCCAACATGGCTGCACCCTTTTCAATCACCGATCTGTCGACGCCTGCAGCAAATCTTTTATCGCTCCACTTCTTTCTGACTGATCTTGATTCCATATCCAATACGCTTCTTGAGGGTCTTACGAGAGCACTCGTTGCTACAAGTCCGGTAAGCTCGTCAATTGCATATATTGTCTTTTCGAGCCTTGTAACAGGCTCTACATCAGTGACGAGTCCCCAGCCATGACTTAAAACAGCTCTAATATAATCTTCGGGCCATCCGTTCTCTTCGAGGATCTTTTTGGTCATAGTGCAATGCTGCTCAGGATACATCTCATAATCGAGATCATGAATAAGTCCGATGATACCCCATTTTTCCTGGTCCTCATTCGATTTTACCGCCATGTATCTCATTACACCCTCGACGGCCAGGGCATGCCTGTATAGGCTATCTGACTTATTGTATTTTCTGAATAACTCAAGGGCGCCATCACGTGTCGGTTGATTTAATGGCATAATAATATTCTAATATTAAGATAAATAGACTGTATTCTATCTTATTTTAACAACAGGTATGGTTTTGGTAATGCTGCCATACCTTATTCTGAGATAATAAACCGAAGGTACTATTTTCAGATCACCGACAGTAATGACATTCCTTCCTTCAGTGATCTTTTTTTCAAAAACAGTTATAGGCACACCCATTGTACTCGTCAGGGTGAAATATGCAGTGGTGTCCGCATTGGAGTTGATAGTAATCTGAAATTCATCTGTGAACGGGTTCGGACTTACCGTTAACGGCTCCAGGATATCGGTATTTACGATGTTTGTCCTTACAGTATCATTTACGAGGTAATCATCATTGTTATTAAAACTATAGGCTGTAATATTATAAATACCATAGAGGGAGAGGTCTGCAGGTGTTTTAAAAGTAACTGTTACAGTGTCAAAGGGAACAAGTCGCTTATCAAAATACTGGCCTACCGGAAGCATGTCATTTATTGTGTATGCAAGGTTGAATCCATTTATCGTATCAGGAGCGACATTAATCAGTTTTACAGTAACAGGTTCCGAGCCCATCTTATCTTTCTTTATGGGTGATACAATACTAACAGCAAGTATGTCTTTCGAAATATACCTCACTGTACCTGATCCTGCAAAATCTATCATATCGATCATTGCCATATCCAACCCCGAAGAAACTGATCCGTCTTTGACATACACCCATTCCATCTTGTTATAACCTGCAGGTATTGCAATTGCAGCCCTTGACCATGGGATATCACCTGATTTTCTAAAAACAATAACATCATTCAGCTTGAAATAGAGAAAGTCATAACTTAATTCAGATGAAACTTTGTACCAGAATCTAAGTGAATCGGACGTATTGTAATATGTCTTGATTAACAGTGAAGATGACTGGTTATGGGTTATGGAACCTGACTGAGCGGCCAGCCTTCCGTCATAAGGATCAACGGAATTCAATTTCCATGGGATAGTGCTTCTGTTGATCCATGGAAAAGCACGGAAAGTGGATGATTCAAATGACTCCTGTATCCGTCCTACCTTGAATGAGAAGTTCTTATTGACATTAATTGATCCACAGTTCAGTTGAGCGGATAACTGAATTGTTGTTCCGATACTTATATTGTCTGAAAGTTTTACAGGTACTTTAATATCTGTCGATGAGTCAGCCACAAGATTACCTGAGCTTTTTGCCGGTTCAAGCAGAGTGATATCCGGATTGGATGTGCTTATTGTAAATATCCCTGAGGAGCTGCTGGTTCCAAGATTGCTGACATTGAAGACTAGATTAACGGTTTCCCCCGGATCAGGAACATAGTTGCCGTTTCCTGTAACCGAATCATCAATAAGTAATCCCGTTATATCGAGCTTGGGAGCGTGCGCGCAGATATCGATCTTATATCTTTTTTCATCACGGGAATCCTTTAGAGTCAGATCAATAGTTATTATCCCGAGGTCAGGGACAACCTCTGAAATAGTGAGAGGGAAAGAATTGTTAAGGACAGCTTCCTCACCCGGGGGAAGGTTTCCGATCATAACAGAATCACTCAGAAAAGAAACATATGGAGATGTTGATGATATCTTTGCATAAAGTCCTGTTGCTGCGGAAGTTCCTGAATTTAATAGAGTCAATTTGAGCTGCACTTCTTCGCCATAGTCAGCTAATCCGTTATTGTTGCCTGATGAATCTGTAATACCTGAGCTTTTAAGGTTTATGAATTCTTTATGATTATCTGAAAAATAAATTTTCTTTATCAGAGGTTTTCTGTTCTGACCTGTGATTACAATGAGACAGGAATCATTTGATAAACCAGGGAGGTCAAGGCTTACAGATCCTGAAGCGCTTGCAAAGGAAGCATCCCAGAGCGTATCGAAATGTGAAATGGCTATATATGAGAACGGTTCTGAAACCAGTGAATACTTAGTCAGATTATTTGGAAGGGTGTCAGGAAGCGCAATATTAAAAGTATCGGGCTGGCTTATTATCGGTATCACGCTGGGGTCGCCTACAAGATTATAAGTTTCCCAGTAGTACTTCTTCCTAGGTGATGTGCTCGCGCTAACGGAAAGATTGCCTGCATAATTAACCTGTCCCATCGTGATATACCAGTCAGATGCAGCCTCACCATGTGTGTGGAAAAGACGATCCAGGGCACCAAGGCCTTTGGTCTCATATTTGGGTTCAGCGGATACGGCTCCTACGCCGACAGCCCAGTAATAATCCTCATCCCAGTACGAACTCTCGGAACACCCGATATATCCAATGGCTCCTTTGTTGCGTGCTCTAACCATCACATTGCCAAATGAACCATTAGTATAAAACTCTGAAGTTGAGCAGGCATTACTGATTATGAAGGGATACATGTCCCTGTTCTTCATTAATGAAGTATCAGATGTGCTGATGTTCATATAGAGCCATCCGTTCGTCGTCCCATGTCCCGTATAATTAGCAAAGGAAATACCCTTATTTATAATTTTGATTATTGAATCTTTAGCCGAAGAATTAGAGGCTGGATAATAAAAGTGATAGCCATTAATCCCGTTCGAAGGATTCAGATAGTTATTAATTCCGTAATACACCTGTCCGTTCATATAATCTGAGTAACCACTGGCATCTCCCGCAGAAATAAAGGCGTTGTCATAAAATTTATTGGTGGTTTTGAAGTCAAACTTTTCATACTGAATTATTTTGTTCAGTACTGTCTTAACCTCAGTGGTGTCCCTTACCGGCAGCCTTCCTATAAACATATCAGGGATATAGTCGCCGTTGCCATCAAATTCACCATAGTACATATCGGTGTTTCTGTAGCTTGTGTTACAGGGTATCCTTGAAACGTCACCAAGAATCAGAAGATACTCAGGTGGAGGATTGTCAACTGTTGATGAATTATAAATGTTTGTCAGCGTGTTCTTTATATCTGTATAGTTGTCACCTGCAAATGCGGCACCCTTGTACAATACCTCGACCCTGAATCCTTTCTGGGTCTTCCATGTTACAAATGGCTTTATCTGTTTCCTGAATGCAGTATCGGTAAGTATTATCATTCTGACCGGTTTATCTGAATAACCGGGTACCACGTTTTCTGGATTATAATTGAGCACACCTTTTCCAATAGTCTCACTAAAAAGTCTTGATTCAGGTATTAATGACTTTGATGAAGTTGTACCGTCAGGCACAAAGGATATCTCAATTTTCATTGAAGTGATAACCGAAAGCCGGTTCGAATGAGGGTCATACCTGACCGGCGAAATAATGACGCTTGCGAGTTTCTTATGCCTGACAATTCCGATAGGTTCTATTACTACCGTATCTGAATTAAGATAATCCCTGGAAGCATAAGTACTTTTATCCAGTGCGAAAGGATGTCTTCTCTGCTGACTATCTTTGGTTTCACCTTCCTGAACCGGGTATAAAACGCCTGTGATCCGTCTCCTTGAAGGCTTCATTTCTGTTGCACTCACGCCAGAGATCATCACCTTGCATGAATATCCTTGGGGAACCTCTATCAGCCGGCTTAAAACCGGAAGTTCAGGTTTGCCTACCTCCGAAGTGGGTATATGACCGGGTATGCTTGCCCTGAAATAAGTTCCATCGGTAGTAGTGAATGATGTGAGATTAAGCTCTGATAATGTGTAATTTATGATAAGAGAGTGATCAGTTGATACTACAGTATTTTCCTTACCGCCAGTGTTGAATGAATATCTGAAACTCCTGGAAGTCTGACTCGCCACAGTGGTAGCAAAAGCCATAAAAAGCACAAGTAATTTTACTTGTTTAAATTTCCCTAAACGCATCAGTGTTAAATAATTAACGCTGTACCTAAATTCCCGGAGCAAGTTATTAAAATTTCAGTATAAAACGAAAGTGCGGATAATAAATTTGATTAAAATAATAAGATTCGTATTTTTATAGCTAATTTAATTGACGAATATAAAAAACGATATGCAAAGATTCGCCGTTTTTCTGATAGTGAACCTTATTTTTACCGTATTGTCCGCACAGGTAAATAAGTTTGGAACTCCTCTTTCTAAAAGTTACCCTATGCAGGTAACCAAAGGCTCGGATAATAACTATTGTATTACAAAGGATAAATTCGGGGTAATTTATTTTGGCAATGATAATAACCTTGTCATAAGGTTCGATGGCAGTAAATGGTCAACTATTCCGCTCAACCCTGAAAATGAGACATTTGTAAGGGCACTTTGCGCCGATGACAATGGAATAATATACCTGGGAGGAGCCAGTGAATTCGGATATATTGAACCTGATTCCACCGGCAAGCAGGTTTATGTTTCCTTAACCCCACGAATTGCAACGGCTGCAGATTTAACTTATGCCGGAAAGGATACTTCAGTTGTCCAGGGAAATGCAGATTCCAGGTTTTCGATCGGGGAAATCCAGTCAATTATAATCCAAAATTCGATAGTATACTTCATGAGCCGCAGAAGCCTGATCATTTATAATGCAAAAAATGACAGTCTCAGTTATATTAACCTGAGGGGGCTGGGCTACAGGCAATTTGAGAGGATGTTCCTGATCAATGGCAAGATAATGCTCGGGAGCAATGTATTTGGAATATTTGAGTATACAGGAGGAAAAATAATTCAGATGCGGGGCGGGGGTTTTTTCAAATTAAAGACATGTTTGTCAATTCTGCCATTTTCAGATAATGAAGTCATTGTCGGGACAGATAAAGCAAGTATTTACCGTTACAACTACTCCACAGGGGTCGTTGATAGCAGTTTCATTGATCCTGATATGTTCCGTACATTCAAAAATGGCCGTATTTATAACGGAGTAAAGCTCCTTACGGGCGATTACATCTTTGGAACAATGGACGATGGCCTGTTTGAATTTGATAAGAGTGGTAAATACATTGGACACTGGACTGCACAGAATACAAACATGCTCGACAATTCAGTTTACGCTCTATATGGAGATCCAAAAGTTAATTCGGAATTGTGGATATGCACCACGGCTTCGATAACTAAGATCTACGTAAACCTGCCATTTACCGAGATTTCTGAAAAGGAAGGAGTTAAGGGCAGCATCAATAGTTTCTGCGAATTCAATAGTTCGACATATGTGGCAACCAATATTGGCTTATTCAAGAGTATGGTTACTGATTCCGGAACTGTTGTCTATAAGTTGTTCAATAATATTTCGTCTGAGATATTTCCTTTAATAAAGACCACTGTTGAAAAAGACAGCTTCCTCCTGGCAGGAAGTATTGATGGAGTTTACAAGATCGAAAAAAACGGAATTATATCTCTCATAAAAGGCAATAAAATCATAACAGATCTTGAAACAATCAAAAGCGGATTTATTGCAAGAAGTATACTGCAATCTAAAATAAAACCAAACAGATTCTTCTTCGGGAAGAAAGCCCAGGGACTTATTATTCTTGATTACGAAAATGGCCGTTGGAAATATATCAATAACATTTCCGGGGCTGATGGAATGATCCTTTATATGAGCGAGCTGGATAATGGCGACCTTATCCTGATGTACAAATACCCTGACGGTCTGTATAAGGTGCCTTTCAACGGAACCCAGCAGATCAGGTACACTCCTGAAAAAGGGATACCTGACGTAAGTCTTACTTGCCTTGACAAGATAAACGGAGAGGTTGTCCTGTCGACCAGCATTGGTCTTTTCAAGCTGAATAAAAAGAACGATTCATGGGAACCATGTGACAACCTGACCGGGGGATATTCAAAAAACAAATATATCGATGGATTTTTTAATAGCCCGTACGGTGGATTATGGGTTACAACCAAGGAAGAAAGATATAATGATATCTTTTTCGAACATCGTAATGACTCAATAGTAAAGCATAAAAGCGGCACGCTGGCGCTTATTCCTGAGGGGAGTCTTTCATTTGTGGCATCTATTGACGGACGAACCTGGTTGCCGAAGTCAAAGTCCATATTTGTAGTCGACGAATCAAGGTTGACTGAGACTGTACCCGGTGCCCGGACCCTCTTTACAAAAATCTTAAAGCTTGCTCGTGGCACAAGCTCAGTTATTATGGCCGATAACTTCGTGAAGGTAGATTCTGATAACAGAAGATATCCGGTAAATTTTGATCCTTTACCAAAGCCACAGGAATTTAACTATAAATATAACTCCCTCTCATTCTACTGGACAACTCCATATATGATACAGGAGGAGGATATCCTTTACAGCTACAAGCTGGACGGATTTGATAACGACTGGTCGAAATGGGATAAAGTAAGCTATAAGGATTATACAAACCTTCCATTCGGAAAATATACTTTCCATGTTAAAGGACTGACATTCACAAATATAGAAACCTCTGAAGCTTCATATAGCTTCAGCATTCTTAAGCCATGGTACCTGACAACATGGATGATAATTCTTTATATAATTGCGACCATTCTGGCTATATTCGGGATAATTGCCGCTTACACCAAAAGGTTGAAAAATGAAAATATAAGGCTCGAAGGTGTTGTTGCGGAACGTACTGCCGTTGTTGTAAAACAGAAGGAAGAGCTTGAATCAAGCATACATTATGCAAGCCGGATCCAGATGGCCCTTCTTCCTTCACAGAAGGTGCTTTCAGATAACATCAAGAACTATTTTGTCCTGTTCAAGCCGCGTGATATTGTCAGCGGAGATTTCTATTGGATGACTAAAAAGAATGAAAGACTTTATGTAGTTGCAGCGGACTGTACGGGGCATGGTGTTCCGGGAGCCTTCATGAGCCTGCTCGGCATGTCGTTCCTCGATGAGATAATTGGCAAGCAGCCGGCTCCTCGTGCCGATGCCATTCTAAACCAGCTCAGGCTGCATATAACAGATTCACTGAAGCAAGTAGGCGGCGATGATGAAGCAAAAGATGGCATGGATATGGCGCTGCTGGTAATCGATTTTACAAAGCAGAGGATTGAATTCTCGGGTGCTTATAATCCATGTTTCAGGGTAAGGCGCCTGGCAGAGAATGAAGCAGCCATTTATGCAGAAGAGTCTGATGAAAGACCGGACGGAACAATGTCGAATGGCAAGTACCTTCTCGAAACAATATATGCTAGCAAAATGCCTATCGGTATATCTTCGAGAATGAACGAGGATTTTGTTTTCTACGACTGGGCGCTTGAAAGAGGTATCTCATATTACCTTTTCTCAGATGGATATATCGATCAGTTCGGAGGTGAACATGGACGAAAGTTCATGAAGAAAAACTTTAAAAAGCTGATCCTTGAGATCCAGGATTACCCGATGAATAAACAGAAGGAGCTCCTCGAAAAGAACCTTAAGGACTGGATGGGACAGGTACCTCAGATTGATGATATACTGGTTATGGGTATCAGAACTGAATGATGCCTGTCTGTTTTACTCATTACTTTAATAATTTTTAACCAAATCTTTGGCTATGATTGTGAAAATTATTGCATTTTTAACAACTTTGACAATGACTGTTCCAACATTTTCTCAGGGCAACTCTTCTTCCGACAGGTTAACCTCCTCGTCAGGTATTATTGAAATGCATTTTATAGGACATGCATCACTGATGTTCAATATGAACGGCTTCATCGTTTATACTGACCCGGTTAGCTCGATGGGTAATTATAGCATTATGCCGAAGGCTGATCTGGTTCTTGTTACTCATGAACATTTCGATCATCTGGATTCCAGTCTGATCAGGAAGCTCAGCAAAAAGGAAACTGTAATTATATGCAATGAAGCTTCGCTTTCCACACTGCCATCGGCGCAGGTAATGAAAAACGGGGATAGAAAGAATATCAATGGAATTGAGGTGGAAGCTTTGCCGGCTTATAATATCGTCAACATGCGTGCTCCGGGACAACCTTTCCACCCTAAGGGAAACGGGAACGGATATATAATCACTTTCGGTGACAAGCGTATTTATGTTGCAGGTGATACTGAGAATACTCCGGAGATGAAGGCACTGAAGAATATCGATGTCGCTTTCCTGCCTATGAATCTGCCTTATTCAATGACCCCGGCCATGGTTGCCGATGCTGCCATCGCTTTCAGGCCAAAAATACTTTATCCGTACCATTTCGGCGATACAAAAACAAGCGAGATTGTCGATTTACTGAAAAATACTGATATAGAAGTGCGCATAAGAGACCTTAAATAATGTCAGAATGAAAGAAATTAACAGAAGAAATTTCTTTAAAACAGGAATTGCCGGCGCAGGAATGGTCGCCATTTCTCCCAAACTGGTTAGGGCAGCTGCTTCCTTCCAGGAGAATAACATTATTTACAGGACACTTGGAAAAACCGGGCTGAAAGTTCCTGTTATAAGTTTTGGCGTTATGAGATCCGATAATCCCGGACTCTGCAAAGCGGCTTATGACAAGGGCATCAGGCTTTTTGACACGGCTAACGGTTACCAGGGTGGCAATAATGAACTCATGCTTGGGAAGTTTTTTAAGGATTATAAGCGTGAGTCATTTATCCTGGCTACAAAAGTTAAGCCAAATACCGACAGGGAGGGAAAGCCAAACGACCAAACAACCCCTGAACGATTTCTTGAAATGTTCAATACCAGCCTCTCAAGATTACAGATGGATTATGTCGATATTCTGTATATCCATGATGTGAGTAATCCTGAACTTCTTGAATATAAACCTATTGTGAATTCCATGAAAAAACTGAAAAAGGAAGGCAAAATAAGGTTCATGGGATTCTCAACACACAGGAATGAACCCGCAATGATCAGTGCCGCAGCCGATACCGATAACTGGGACGTTATTCTTACCCAGTATAATTACAAAGTAGCATACCTTGCCGATCTTAACATCGCAATTAAAAAAGCCGGAAATGCTGGTATCGGAATAGTAGCAATGAAAACACTTGCAGGAGGAGGATATCTCGACCGTGAAAGAACAAAGCCTATGAATACGACAGCTGCCCTGAAATGGGTTCTTTCAAACCCGGATGTCCATTCTATTATCCCGGGCATGACAAACTTCGATCAGCTTGAACTGAATGCTAAAATACTGGAGGATATTAGCCTCAGCGATCAGGAAAAGAACGACCTGCTTGCCGATAACTCAGTTCCAGGACTTTTCTGTTCCGGCTGCATGCAATGTGTACCTTCGTGCAGGAAGAAACTTCCTATTCCGGATCTCATGCGGGCTTATATGTACGCATATGGATATTCGATGCCCTCCATGGCTCAGAATCTTCTCGCGGAACTTGGCACTACCGCCGACCCATGCGGCAATTGCGGGTCTTGTAATATAAAATGTTCCAGAAACTTCAGCATACACGAAAGGATATCTGATGTTTCAAGGCTGGTGAATGTTCCTTCAGGTTTTCTTGCCTGATTATAAAATGAATAAAAAACTCATAAAAGATGGGGAAAAAAATTCTCACGGGTTTCATTTTTATCGTTATCGCAGTAGTGTCATTGGGTCAGGATATTTCATTTCCCGAGCTTGAAGGCTTCAAAAAATCGACACAGTATCCGGTATATACAAATACCGATCTGTGGAGCTTTATAGATGGTGCCGCCGATGCATATGTGGCTCTTGGATTTATTGATCTCCATGTCATAGAATATAAGAAGGGCAAAGAGACTATAAAGCTTGAAATTTACAGGCATAGCGATCATACAATGGCATTTGGTATTTATGCGTCAGAACGATCTTCTGCCTTCAGGTTTGTCAGCCTGGGTTCACAGGGATATATTACAGGCGGCGCTATTAATTTTTTCAAAGGAGATTACTATGTGAAGATCAGGACCTATTCAGTAAAGCCTAAAACTCTTCATTCCGAAGAATCGCTTGCCTCGATCGTTGCAAACATGCTAGGAGGAGAGACTGACATGCCTGCGCTTCTTTCAAAATTTCCTGACGAAAACAGGAAAGTAAACGAAGAGACTTTTATAAATGAAAGCGTCCTGGGACATGAGTTTCTGAATAAGGCATTTAAGGCTGATTACATTGTAGGAACAGATAACTTCAGCATTTACCTGATAAAATTCAATTCACCTCAGGAAGCACTCAAAACAGGCAAAGCCTACCTTTCTGCTGCCGGCGTTGATCTTGTAGAATCAAATAATGTAAAATGTGTTATTTCAGACGGGTATAACGGTACAGTCTTCCTCTCCTGGTACGAAGATACAATGGTAATAATATCCGGTCTGGCTAAGGATCAGGCAGACATTGCCGATAAATACACTTCTGAAATATTAAAATAAGGAATCAGGAGTACCAGGGTCTCTGCCTGTTCTTCAATTCCGACAGAACCTGTGCTGCCGTATTGACATCATCTACTATCTGGAAATCAAACATCCCGACACATATAAAATCGGCTCCGTTCTCAAATGCAAATCGGAACCCGTCTTTCGGTTCTATAGCTCCTCCGGCAAGCACTTTGAATGCAATCCATGGCTTATTTATCCCCCTCATGAGCTCAGACGTCTTTTCATGAAAAAGGTCGAACATATTATCATGTATCATATTGTGGTCGTCATACCTTTTGTAATCAACGCTCCATTCGACTCTCTGGGATTCAGGATGAGCTGACCAGTAATTATCATTATGGTGTGTCTTGACATAATAATCTACCGGGATACCTTCTTTTTCGACAGCTTTGATCACCTCCAGGGAATGTGCTCCGATTCCTGCCATGTATCCTTTCTTTTTAATATACTCAATAGCTTCCCCGAGCTTTTTTACATTTCCTTCTCTGACATACCTGTCGCCTTCACCACCCTGAATATATAGCGTATTGGCTCCGTTACCGATTGCCTTGTCAATGTCGCCGAAGAAGTTATCAGGCTTAAGGTATGTCTGGCATACTGAATGCATTTTCCCATTATAGAGCTTGAGGTACTTATTGAATATCGGGTAATCGGAGTTGGTGATAAATGTTGCATTTATTCCTGCCATTTCGGCAAGGTGAAAGGTCTCGAGTATTTTCTGATTTGTATTGTAGGCCTTGAAGAGAGTATTTGCATAGAGCAGGTCGCGGGCATGTGCCCATCCACCTATCAGGTTGCAGCCCATGATCATCCTGGTTATCTCAAGATTGCCAAGTTTACCCTTTGGGAGCTCACCTTTCAGTTCGGATATATGCTTGTATGTCACCTTTGGCAATGTGGCCCCTGAGATTGCATCTGCACTTGGTTCAGCCAATTGTTTAAGAAACACCCCCGTAAAGCCTGCAAGGAACGGCAACCCTGCAAGAGCTTTCAGTAATTCCCTCCTTTTATTTACAGGCTCAGGAATAGTGTCAGATTCCGGTTCATCTTTTGTAACCGGCTTAATCTCGGATTTTTTCTTTTTAAGAAGCATATCAAGTCCGAAGAAGTTCCCGGACCTGGTAAAAGCAAGGACCAGCAGAGCAACAAGTTCAATAAGATTTTTGCTGACTATAAGATAGCTGCCTTCATTTACAGCGCCATAGCTGTAACCCGCGAAAGGAGGGTAGGCAAGGTAATACATCGAAAGCATAATGATACCGGCCCATGAAGCCAGCCTGGTAAATAATCCAAGCATCAGTGCAAGGCCAACTGCAGTTAGTCCCCAGGCGTTAAGGAAATCAATTATATGGATCCCTGAGGCACCTGAGGCCATCCAGCGAAAAATATCCCCAAATATCCACCTTGATCCTTCCAGATAAGGTCGTGAACTCCATGCAGGATCGAGCAGTTTTATAAGCCCTTCATAGAGGAACTGCCATCCTATTAGAATTCTTAAAAGGGCAAGAAGCCCCGGAACAATCTTGTTTTTCGATATTGCCGGAATCATATCCTGAATTTATTTTCACATTTATCAGGAGTAAATATAAATAAAAAATAAACAGGGTATCGACTGTTGCATTAATCAGTCCCGGATCAGTATTCAAGTCGCTCAAAGATAATATCTTTAAGTTCATCATATGAACCGACAACCTGAATATCGGCATTATCATCCACAACATTCTGCGGAGGTCTGTAAAGCAATCCAAGATCAGCTTTACGGAGCATATTTATATCGTTATAGGAATCGCCGATAGCAATGACTTTATAATTAAGATTCTGCAGCGCCTCGGCGACTTTCATCTTGCCATTTTCCTGGCGCAGGTTATAACCGGTGATATTTCCGAGTTGGTCTATTGAAAGGTGGTTGCAGAACAATGTGGGAAGCCCCAGCTTTTCCATTAGCGGTCCTGCAAATTCTTCGTATGTATCTGAGACTACTATTAACTGTGTCTTTCTCCGAAGCCAGTAAATAAATTCTGCCGCTCCGGGCAATGGCTTAATGTACGAAATCACATGCCTGATATCATCAATTGTGAGCTTATTCTGAGCCAGTATGTCAATCCGTCGTTTCATAAGCACATTATAATCACTTATATCCCGGGTTGTAAGCTTAAGCTCATCTATGCCGGTGTGCTTTGATACATTTACCCATATCTCAGGAACGAAGACACCTTCAAGGTCGGAACAAACTATGTACATAATTTCTTTATTAATGCTTAAGGATAAACTCCTTCAGCTTCTGATAATTATTTTCAATTTTAATAAAATCTTCTGTCTTATCGATTACATTCATGAGCGAATCAGGCATTTCGGAAGAAAAACCAAGAATACGGCTCAGTTCATCATTGAATTTTGACGGATGTGCAGTTTCAAGCGATACTGCAAGCAGATCAGCAGCTTGAAAAACATCCTGATATATTTCCAGTCCTCTCCATGCAACAGCGCCATGAGGTTCAATCAATAACCTGTAGTTCCGATAACTCTCAAGAATGGTTTCCCGTGTATCCTCATCGGAAACGGTGACGCCATAGAAGTCTCTTCTAAGTCTTTCAAGGTCAGGTTCTTTAATAATGGTACCATTTTCATCCATTATACCCCCATAGAGGGCAATGATCCTTGCAAAATTGCTGGGATGTCCGACGTTCATTGCACTGGAAATGCAGTTGACAGATGGGTTGATGGTTTTATAAACACCTGTCGCAAGATACCTGGGAACTTCATCGTTGCTATTCGTTGAGATAATGAATCTTTCGACCGGAAGTCCCATCTCCCGTGCAATTATACCACCCATCAGGTTGCCATAGTTGCCGGAGGGTACGCTAAAGATGATCTTTTCATCAGGATCTGTCGCAAGCCTTGACCATGAGTAAAAATAATAGACTGATTGAGGAAGCAACCTCCCTATGTTTATAGAATTGGCTGATGAAAGTTTTTGCCCGAATAATGTAGTATCATTGAAAGCTTGCTTAACCAGCCGCTGACAATCATCAAATTTACCGTCGACTGCAATTACCCTGATGTTTTTACCCAGGGTAGTCATCTGTTTCTGCTGTATTTCCGTAACCTCGCCGAAAGGGAAGAGTATTATAACTTCAATATTCTCAAGCCCATGGAAAGCGCTTGCAATTGCACTGCCTGTATCTCCTGATGTAGCAGTAAGAACAGTCAGATGGTTATTTCCAAGTGCAGCATAGTAGTTCATAAGCCTCGACATAACCTGTGCGGCAAAGTCCTTGAAAGATGCCGTTGGCCCCTGATCAAGCCTCAATAAATAGGTACGGTCAAATACTCTCTCGAGCGGAATTCTGAAGCTATAGGCATCATGACAAATATTCATCAGCACGGATTCTTCTATTTCATTCCCAAGGAATTTCTTCAGGATTAAAAAAGCAGTTTCCTGATAATCACTGAAAAAGATGGATTCAATTTCCTGCTTGCTTAGCAATGGGATTGAAGAAGGCATATAAAGTCCGCCGTCAGGTGCAAGCCCTTTCAGCAGAGCATCCCTGAATGGGACTTCAGGTGCTCGCAGGTTTGTAGAATAATATTTTATAGGACTTCTTTTCAATTCTTTATTCCATTTTCAGTTTTGTCTTGTGACCTTTATCTTTTATCTTAAAAACTTTCTCCATCTACACATTAACTACTCTCATCAGGTCAGCAAATACACCGGCAGCCGTCACATCGGCACCAGCTCCATAACCTTTAATGACCATAGGCAGTTCACGGTATCGCTCTGTGGTTAGCAGAACAATATTATTGCTTCCCTCAAGATTAAAGGATGGATGATCCGGATTGACTGCAATCAGTTTTACCGATGCTTTTCCATTATCTAATGTAGCAAAGAACCTCCATTTTTTACCCTCTTTTGTCAGCTCAAGCCTTCTTTTTTCGAACTCACTGTCATATTTTTCAACTTCATTATAAAAATCATTAAGATCGCCCTCAAAACATTTATCAGGAAGGAACTTCTCCACATGAACATCACCCTTCTCAATCTTGTATCCTGCCTCACGTGACAAAATTAAAATTTTCCTGACCACATCTATCCCACTGAGGTCTATGCGGGGATCAGGCTCAGAATAACCTTTTTCGCGAGCCCGACGGATGGCTTTGCTCAGCGGCATATCCGGACCGATTTCATTGAATATAAAATTCAGTGTTCCTGAAAGGACAGCTTCTATTTTAAGTATCCTGTCACCGCTGAGCACCAGGTCGCTAATGGTTTTTATTATCGGTAGGCCTGCACCTACGGTTGTCTCGTACATGAACCTCACATTTTTCTCACCAGTAATTCTCTTTAGCTCGCGATAATAGCTGAATTCGGAGGAGCATGCTATTTTATTTGCAGTCACCACCGAAATATAGCCGGAGAGTATGCCAGCATAGGTCGCAGCAACTTTATCATCGGCAGTGCAATCAATGAAGGCAGAGTCCCTCAGATTTAATTTCTTAATCCGCCGAATGAATTCAGCCAGGTCCGCTTTTTCTCCTTGTGATCTGAGAATGTCGCGGTATTTTTCAAGATCAATGCCTTTTATATCGATCAGCATTTTTCGGGTATTGGAGATACCCACAAGATTTACCTTCACCCTGCGCTCTGAAAGAAGAAGATCATGCTGCTTCTGAAGCTGTTTCAGAAGGCTTGTTCCGACTATCCCCGTACCTGTCACAAATAGGTTTATCTCCTTGAATTTTGAAAGGAAGAAGCCGTCGTGGATTGAGTTCAGGGCCTTCCTGAGACTTTCACTTCTGATAACGACAGATATGTTTAATTCAGATGATCCCTGGGCAGTTGCAATTACGTTTATCCCATTCCTGGCCAGCGATCTGAACAGCGTCGCTGAAATGCCTGGAGTATTTTTCATTCTTTCACCTACAATTGCTATGATTGATAGGTTTTTTTCAATTATCAGCCTGAGTTCGTTGTTATGTTCGATCTCGATCCTGAACTCATCCGAGATCGCACTCTGTGCTGCCAGAAAATCGCCGGGGTTTATAGCAAAGGTTATCGAATATTCAGAAGAAGCCTGGGTTATAAGTATAATATTGATACCACTTTTAGCAAGCGCTCCAAAAAGTCTGGACGATGTTCCTGTGACTCCTACCATAGCAGGCCCCTGCAGAGTTATAAGGTCAATATGATCGATAGAAGAGATTCCTTTTATGGGGCTTGGACTGGTGTCATCGGATTTATGGTTGATGATAGTTCCCTTTGAATCCGGATTAAATGTATTCCTTACACTTAATGGTATGTTTGCTTTATAGACAGGTCGAAGGGTAGGAGTATAGATAACTTTTGCACCAAAATGTGAAAGTTCCATTGCTTCGGGATATGTAAGGGTCTCAATGGTATACGCCTTATCGACTTTCCTGGGATCGGCGGTCATGAATCCATCAACATCGGTCCATATCTCGAGCATTTCGGCACCCAACGCAGCTGCAACAATGGCTGCAGTATAGTCTGAGCCACCTCTTCCCAGGGTGGTCGTTTCACCGTTAATGTCACTCGAAATAAATCCGGGCATAATCACGAGATCCTTTTTCTTACCAATCTTTTCCCGAATAAGAGAATTGGTCATAGCAAAATCGACGGAGGGATTACCCACACGGTTATCGGTTTTTATCATTTCCCTTGAGTCGGCATGAAAGCAATTATCGAAAAGCTTGCTGAGAATAAGGGATGATAATCTTTCGCCGGACGAAAGTACCTGGTCGAGAGAGTGTTTTGTACACTCATGGAGCAGGAAGATTCCGTTTAACAGCTCTCTGAGTTCATCAGTTATCAAAGTGATCTCTTGCAGGGTTTTTTCCTGCCGGGCTTTATCGCTGATCAGGCTTCTTGCGAAATCATAGTGTTTTATAATGAGTTTTTCAAGATGATCGCGATAGCCCGATACACCTCCGGAGGCTAGCGATGATACAAGTGAAAGCTCATCTGTAACTCCCTTGAATGCAGAGATTACCACCACACATGGAAGCGACTGAGATTCAATGATTCTCATGACTCCCCTTATCCGTTCTGGTGAACCAACCGAAGAACCGCCGAATTTCAGAACTTTCATTTCAGTGTATTATTCTTAAAAAAAGCATCCATGGGGATGCTTTTAAGAATGTAAAATTAATAAAAAAAGGTAAAAACATCAGTATAATTATAAATATTAATAATTACTGACCAATTTGCGTAAATATATTAAATAATATGGTAAATGGCTTAAATACTGTTGTCTTTAGCCAGATGCTGCTTTCTCGAGTCGTTTCAGTATTGAAAAAATGAATGTAGCCGACAATAATAAGCATACAATAAATACCAGCCAGAGCAAACTCAGCGGAATCTTATCCCAAAGTAATGTTCCGACAAATAATAATTTATTACCAGCGGCTGTTGCCAGAAGCCATCCTCCCTGCATCAGCCCCTGAAACCTTGAAGGTGCAACCTTTGAAACAAAAGAAAGTCCCATCGGACTCAGGAAGAGTTCTGCAACAGTAAGTGTAAGATAACTGCTTATTAGCCAGTATGGTGAAACTCTCCCTGCATCTAAAACAGGTGCTCCATGAAGTGAAACAGGTGATTGAGCTCCAATAGAAGCAACAAGTACAATGGCAAATCCAACAGCAGCAATAATCAAACCTATTCCTATTTTCTTTGGAGTAGAAGGTTCAATTCCTTTCTTGTTCAACCACGAAAATGCAGCCATTACCGGGAATGTAAGAGCAACAATAAAGAGTGGATTGAAAGACTGGAATACTTCAGGGGCTATTGCGTTTCTCGGCCCAAAAGGTGTTAGAAATTTGCCTAACAATCCGGTTGGATCAAATCCATTTGTGAAAAATAAAGCGAACATGATTGCAAAAACAAACAATAATCCACCGATGATCTTGATATTTGTTTTCAGGTTTTTATATAACAGTATTACAATACCGGCAATAGCTGCTAGAACTGCAAGCATGGATGGCAATGTGAAAAACAAGCTGGTAAAAGGCCCAACCTGTTTGACTGTATAATCCCGAGCGAATAGGGTAAGTGTCAATCCATTCTGATGAAATGACATCCAGAAAAAGATAGCTACCAGGAAAACAAGCACCAGTGCCGTGATCCTTGATCTTTCTTCTTTCCGAGAGCTCAGGATGATCCATGTAATAAAACCTGAGAAAAGCCCAAAAGCAAAACCTGCTGTCCAGCCAACTTGTTTAATGAAATGAAGAGCAAAGGCTGTCAGTCCCATTGCAAAAGCAGCAGCAATAAGCGCTTTTGGAACAAATTCAACTTTTTCTGCCGCAACTTCAGCTTCCTTCGTCTCCTTATTCGGCAGATACTTGTTGAAAATTATGTAAACCAGGAGTGAAATTACCATTGCGCCGGCTGCAATTCCGAAAGCATAATTATACCCTTTTGAAAAGACATTGAGATAACTGTGTGCAAAAGAAGAGAGGTTTGTAACTGGTCCTGCCAGATTGACCTTATCGGCAAGCTGCTGGAAAGTCGTGGTATCTGTCATTGTGCCATTAAGGTACTGATGACACAGAGAGGGAACAGTTCCGTCATGTGAAAAACCGTTTACCTTAAGCCACCAGTTGCGCATACCGTTTGCAGCATACGGAGCAAAAAAAGCTCCCACATTTATTCCCATGTAAAAGATCATGAATGCTATGTCCCTTAGCTTATCATACTTAGGATCATCATACATCTGTCCGACTACTGCCTGGAGATTACCTTTGAAAAGTCCATTCCCGAAAGCAATTGTCATAAGGCTTATAATAGTGAACGTAAGGGTCATCCCCGGGATGGCCATAAAGATGTAGCCTGCAAACATTATTATAATTCCGACAAGAATTACCAGCTTATACTTCTTAGTGGAATCAGCCAGGATGCCTCCAAAGAGAGCAAGCGCGTATATGCTGAAGTAAAACCAGCTGTAAATGTCCCCTGCCTTTTCTGCCGAAAGTCCGAATTTTGCCTGCAGGAACAGCACCAGGATAGCCATCATTGTGTAAAACCCAAATCTTTCTCCCATATTTGAAAAGAAAGCTACCAGCAGTCCCTTTGGATGGTTCTTGAGCATAATTATATAATTTTAGAGGTTATAATAATTATCTGTCGGTATGATAAACCATGATTATAAATTCATCAGTGATTATTTTGGGCCTGTAACAAAAGTATTAATCTTTTTTTATTAACGGCCGAAGAGTTTAAATTTGTATGATTGATGTTTGCGCTATGAAAATATTTACCAGCAATCAGATAAGGCAGATTGACGATTATACCATAAAGCATGAGCCGGTTGCTTCTGTTGATCTTATGGAACGTGCTTCCCGAAAGCTTTTAGAATGGTATGTTGAACGATTTGAAATATCAGTTCCATTGTTTATTTTCGTCGGCCCCGGCAACAATGGAGGCGATGGATTAGCCCTGGCAAGGCTTCTTTCAGAATCCAACTACAGGCCCGAAGTCTATTCTGTCGAAATACAGGCCCGTAAGTCTGCCGACTGGGAACTGAACAGGAAAAGACTCGAAAATGAAACAAGTGTTGTCTTCAGGACAATTTCTGCAATCGAACAATTCCCTG
>Ga0224523_1000385_pt1 | contig 24604 bp, 26 predicted proteins | sample CFST50metaG_FD_182732 | JGI IMG/M metagenome (GOLD analysis project Ga0224523, IMG submission 182732) | Peat soil microbial communities from Stordalen Mire, Sweden - C.F.S.T50 | ecosystem: Environmental > Terrestrial > Soil > Wetlands > Peat | place: Sweden: Norrbotten County, Stordalen Mire...
TACTAATTTATATAAATTACTCAAAGAAGTACAGTCTATTTAACATAATACTTTCTTATTTCGTGTCTAATTGTTTTATTAATAGACTGGATTGCATGAGATACATAGATTTTTTTGTAGTATCGTTCTTACTCTTGTCCGTAAGTTTCTGACTATTTCTTACGGCTGATAAATCATCCTTCTATTTTTCCTTCCATGTGATTTTTGACTAAGAAAAACGTTATTAGGAAGCAACTTAATTGCTTTGTCTAGTACTTCTTTTTTTGTTTGTCTGATATTATGGCCTTCACGCACTCGATATAATTCATCAATCTCATATTTTAGGAAATGAACTATCTCTTCGGAACTTAGAAACTTACCCACATACCTTTCTTGCATATAGTTTTTCTAGTGCTCTACGAGTAAATGAGCTCTTATTTTAGTTTTAGTTGTCAGTAGTTAGCATGGTTCTGAAATAGGTTCTCTTGAGACAGGCTCTGTGATATTATCAATTCTCTCGGCTAGTAGGAAAAGCTGTTCTGAGATTGTAAGTTCATGTTTTTCGTCTCCCAAGTCCAAATATTAATTAAGTCCAAGTAACGTTTCGGTAACTGTCAGACGTTGGATATGTTACAAAACTCAGAAGCAAGTAGATGAATACTCCACGTCCACAAAAAAAGTATGCATACGTACTTGTTTCCAATGTAATGCAAAAATAGGAAAAATTAAATATATTCATCGGAAATCAGAGTACAGTGTTTTATTTCCGGTGATAAATTGGTAATCTCGAACAAGCTCAGTAAACTATATTCCAAGCAGACCATCTTCAAAGATAAAGACTATTTAAAAAAAGGACATCATCCGCACTCATTAGATGATGTTTTGCATAGAGACCATATCATCGATATTTATACAAATTGCCTTCGAGATGTTATGAGTGGCGGTGTTCCGGATAACATTTTCGTCTATGGGACTTACGGAACAGGGAAAACCATGCTCACAAAGTTAATTACATCGGAAATTGCGCTTGCTGCAGGGATAGAGGGACACAAAGTTTTAGTGATTTATATTTTCTGTGAATCTTACAATGCTCCGAGTCCCCTTTTAAGACACATTAACCAAGAACTTGTTAATTCAATTCCTGATCTAAAAAACAAGATGGTCGGGACTTCTATATCTAGAAATTTTGAATACTTTTGTGAGCTTGTAAATCAAGTTTTAATTCCTGTTATTCTCATTTTTGATGAAATTGATAAACTCAGCAATCCAGACATCATTAACCAATTATCCCGAATCAAAGAATGTGGATTCACTCTGAACAACATTTGTCTCATTGGAATTACCAACGATACCATCTTTTTTGATAACCTGGACGGAAGAACAAAAAGCGTGATCGGACAAAATGAACTATTCATCCCCCCGTATAATGCAGAAGAACTTACCGATATTTTAAAAGCAAGAGCAAAATATGCATTAGAAGAGAATGGTTGCGAAGACATTGTAATTCCGCTTTGTGCCGCTTATGGTGCTCAGGAGAACGGAGATGCAAGAAAGGCGATGGATCTTTTAAGGCTCTCTGGAGAAACTGCAGAGCTCAGAGGTAGCTTAAAAATCTGTGAAGAAGACGTCAGAATTGCAAAAGGAAAAGTAGAGATTAACAGACAAGCAGAGGTTATCCGGAAGCTTCCGACACAGACAAAAACAGTCCTTTTTGCCTGTACCCATCGGCACGATATCACCGGAAGCAACTTAGAAACGTTGGAGATATATAATTCATATCTTAAGATAGCTGAAGTAATTTCACTTGATACTGTAACGCTTAGACGTGTAGGAGATTACATAAGCGAACTTGCTTCAATCGGTATCCTTTCAGTAAATAAAATATCGAGAGGGAGAAAAAGGGGAGTAGTTAATTTCATAAAACCTATCGCTGACACTTATATTATCGAACAGGTAATATTACAAGATCCTAGATTTGAAGAATTACAAAGAAAGCTTCCACTTTCGTTTAAAACTGGTTTTGACTTATAACAGAAGGTACATGTATACAATCATTTCCAATGTAATTCAATTTTTTAGAATATGGAAATGTATTTTCATGAGTACATATACACATTAATTTCCGATGTAACTTAGTTTTTTAGAACCTACAAATTGTTTTTATGATATTATACCATTAGGTATAATTTAAAAAATACCATGTTGTTATGTTTTAAAATTTATAGTATTTATAAATTTTTAATTAATTGGAAAAAATAAATGCGATAAATACAGTTTTTCCAACATATTTATTTTGAGTTACATCGGAAATCAATGTGTATATGTATAGTTCAAAAATAGGACTTAAGTTGTTTATATCAATGAAAATTTTTGAGTTACATTGGAAACAAGTGTATACGTATAGTCTAAAAACAAGACTCAAATTGTTTGTATCAATTAAAATTTTTGAGTTACATCGGAAACAAGTATATATGCCTTGATTATAACAGAAAAATTTTGCCCACAAAAGATTTATGATAAAAAAGAAACCGGAATAACATTGACAATGGAATTTGGGGTATGGATCCGAGCTTTACAAATTAATCATATAAAAATCAAACTTCATAATGAATTAGAGAGGTTGATACTGCTGATGTTGCACACACCAACAGTATCGAGTTTTTTCGGAAAGTTTATTGATCTGTTCTGCAAAATAGTATTAGTGTAAAACATTATAAACTTATTAATTTAGTTTTTTGAAATTCGATCTTTTTTCTATACAACCCACAAAACACATTTGCTCAGCATCCTACAGCACTATTTGGTTCTTCGATTTGTTTATCTCCTTTAATAGTATCCAGCGTATGAGTTCTGGATAAGATTACCGACATATCCAATCAGAAGAAACAAAATCACATATTGACTTCAGGATACATAAGTTTTAAAGTAAAACCTATGCATTTTCCAATTCAGAGACAGCGTGCATACAATTTTATATTTAGTTCTGGTGCCTTATGTTGATAAAGGACCGCTATATTCAACTTATTTTTAAAATGTATATCAAGAATATCCTTGCTACGTCTGAGCTGAATATTTTAAAACCGCTTGCAGCCACCGAAACGTTATTTGAACTTAATGACTATTCAAATTTTGAAAATGAAGAACGTGAGTTAACAATTCCAGAACAGCTCTCCCTACTAGCTGAGAGAATTGATAATGTCACAGAACCTGTCCAAAGAGAACCTATTCCAGAATCAGGCCCAATACTGACAACTAAAACTGAAATAAGAGCCCATTTACTGGTAGAACATTTAAAACACAACGTGCAAGAAAGATCGGGGGGTAAATTTCTAAGTTCCGAAGAGATAGTTCATTTCCTAAAATATGAGATTGATGAATTATATTGAGTGTCATAAGGCCAACACGTCAGACAAACAAAAAAAGAAGTACTGGATGAAGCAGTTAAGTTGTTTCCGAATAACGTTTTTCTTAGTCAAAAATCAAATGGTAGGAAAAATGTAAAGATTATTTATCAACCGTAAGAGATCGTCAGAAGCTTACGGACAATAGTAAGAACAATACTACAAAAAAATCTATGTATCTCATGCAATCCAGTCTATTAATAAAACAATTAGACACGAAATAAGAAAGTATTATGTTAAATAGACTGTACTTCTTTGAGTAATTTATATAAATTAGTATGATTAGTGGTAAGTGTAAAAAAGAATTGATATAATAATTCATCCAATTATGGTTCTTGATTATGAATTTTCATTTGATCGTATGTCAGCTCTTACGGTCTCTGCTAGAAATTCCGTTTACAAACATATCACTTATGGCGGAAAAATCAATCTAAGGATTTGAGCATAAGAAATGAAACTATTTAAATGCTGTATTGCTCATCGTGTGCATTTATTCACAGTACTTCTGAAAAACATAACAATTTATCTTTTCAAACATATTTTTATATATTAATAAGTAGTATTAATTTATTTGGCATCTGAGATTAATTCTTTTGTTTCCCCCATTAAATATTACACCCCCTAATCTCAAAAAGATGCCGTTTACTTGTTTAAACTGCTTTCCAAAATTACAACTTTAACTAGACATAAACTATTTTGAATCAATCATAAGGTTTGAAGTCTCTCTACTCTTTTTTGTTGCAGTCACTACTTGCATTTAATGGAAATTGAAATCCGACTATTTTTTGTCTAATTTATATTTAGTAATTTTTTTTTGTTTTATGGTGTTTGGTTGTATGGTGTTTATGTTTATGTTTGCTCAAAGGAGCTTTAGCCTTGTAGCCATTAGAGTTCGAATTTGATGTTTCTACTGTGCCAGAAGGTTCATTGCCATACATAGGATTGCCATTCATAGGACCGCCAGATATCATCGGTCCAGGTACACCAGCACCGCCATAGTTAGGTCCAAAATCTCGTTCATTATTTGGATGTTCTTGATGATGTTCGTGATGTTCATAGAGAACTATCGCCAAAGCCTTGGGTGAAGTTATTGTAGATCCATTGAATGAACTGTTGCATATGCTAAATTGGTCACAGAACGTTTATCAATATCGGCCTGTGTTATTTTGTAGGTATGTGTTTTTGTAACGCTTGAACCTTTACTAAGGATGTTACTGTTTGGTATAGTTATTGTGCTAAACTTGTCGTTTGTAACAGTGATAGGTTTTTTAATATCCACATTTCCTACGTTTTTTACAGTGTAGGTGTATGTGATAATCTGGCCTACATCTTCATAAGTTAGTGGAGATGCTTTTTTAATTATTTCCAGACCTGGATTCTGAACATTAATAGATGCAGTTGATTGTACTGTATTATAGTCAGCAGTATCAGTTGGCGTGAAAGTAGTAGTCAATGTATGCATACCTACATCTAATACAGTTCCTGCTGGTGGAGTATATGCAAAGGTTCCTTGTACTGAAGCAGTTGCATCTAGTTGAGTACTGCTCAATGGTGTTCCATATGGTATGTCAGCAGGATTATGCCAAAAATCAACAAATGTTTTTTTATTACTGGTGGCATTTAGAAAATTCATAGATTTTATTTAAACTTATGAGTATCCATAATCTGACAAAATCAGACAAATTCTAACAAAAAGTTATATTAAGTTCTGTACCTTTTATACAATCAGATATGTCAGATGAGAAAAAGAAAATATCAGCCTGGGTATCATGTTATTTATTAGAACGTGTCTTACTAGCGGGCTATCAAAATTACACAGATGCCGTAGTTACTGGACTTAAGCTCATTGTGGATCAGACTCTAATCAGTCATAATCAGACAGGATCTGACTACTCTAAGTCAGTGGAATTGGCGCAGGCCAGGGCAACCTTAGAAGGAATAGAAAAACTGTGTGAAGAGAAGAATGAACGGACTAGAGAGCTTCAAGAACAAATAAAAGTCAAAGACGAACAGCTGAGAGGAAAGGATAGCCAACTAGAACAACTTACAGAGATAATGCAAGCACAAGCCATACATTTACAAACACTCATTAATCAAAAGGCCATAGAAGCACCCGGAGCTAAAAGACCATGGTGGAGATTTTGGTAAACTCGGCTGCAATTATAATTATACTACATAATCAAATAAGCAGGGAAGAACATCCTATTAAAAATAGGTTCAGTTAAAATAAAAATATTAAATAGTTAAAGACTTTTGATTTTCTTTACCCAAATCAAGCTTGTCTAGAATTTGTGCCCTAATGCCATCTGCATCATTGATTGCTATATCAACAATAACATTCTGATTCTCAGATACAACATTAGTTTTTCTATATACCCGCCTTCCAAAGTCTTCAGGGAACCGTCGCTCCAGAATCCACATACAAACCTGGCAGTTTCCTGCTTTAGCAGCATCATTCAGTCGCTGCAAAAGTTTCCTAGCTCCATTAGCATTACATTTTTCAATATGTTGATAGAATTCAAAGTACTTTCCTGATGTTGAATCTCTTCCTAGTTTCATCCAGTCATTGAATGTCTTGTGTGTTATGCCGGCTGATTCAGCAGCAAGAGCATAAGTCAATCCAATAGACACACCATCACCGATTTGCTGTATTATATCAGGAGTTAGTTTTGAAGGTCGAGCCATATTAACACCGTTTTTTATTTCTTATAATTAATATTAGTGAATCTTGTATTTAATATTTAGTTAGTTTTCTTCTGCAAACAGCGGGATTCAGACGAGTCAAATCAAAAATGAGCCATTCTCAGACGCGGTGAGCCATCTTTTGACTTGGATAATGGTTTATTAATAGGACTTCAAATAAAAGTCTCCCTAGTAGCCCAGGATAAGTAATTTTTCCGACAAACTAAATCCCCATTATTTCACTATCATTGTACGGTAAGTACCTTTAAGATATTTTTCATACGCTTTTATTACTTTAAAATAATGTAAGTTATGTTTAGGGGAAAATTATTTAGTTCTATTAAACAGGAACCATCGTTTAAGCTATTGAAATTGAATTGTTCTAAGGCAATTGTCAGAGCTTTAAGATCTTGGCTAATATTACCCACAAGATGATTATAAAGAAAATCCAATGTCGATATTTATATTAAGTTATAAAAATAGAAATGGAATCTTTATCATTTAAACTGTTTGCTCTATATTTTGTTTTTTGTGATTAAGTAAATCGATACAGAGTCAAACAGAATTTACAAATTTTTAGGTACATTACCTACAAATCGAATTTATTTAATCTATTCAAATAAAGTATTTTTATTGTGCCAAGCTTCTGAGTTGCGGGTTAATTTCAATTGCTTTTTCATTTGCTTTTATTGCTTCATCAGATTTATTTAATTTAGAAAAAGCAAGTCCTTTATTGTACCAAGCATTTGAATCCTGTGGATTAATTTCAATTGCTTTATCATAGGCTTTTATTGCTTCATCATATTTGTTTAAAATATATAGAGCGATTCCTTTATTGTCCCAAGCATCTGAATTTTGGGGGTTAATTTCAATTGCTTTGTAATATGCTTTTATTGCTTCATCGGATTTATTTAATTTACCTAAAACAACTCCTTTGTTGTACCAAGCATCTGAATACTGAGGGTTAATTTCAATTGCTTTGTCATATGCTTTTATTGCTTCATTGGATTTATTTAGATCGTCTAGAGCACTTGCTTTATTGTACCAAGCTTCTGAATCCTGTGGGTTAATTTCAATTGCTTTATCGTAGGCGTTTATCGCTTCTTCAGATTTATTTAGATTATCTAGAACACTTGCTTTATTGTACCAAGCTTCTGAATCCTGCGGATTAATTTCAATTGCTTTGTCAAATGCTGCTATTGCTTCATCGAATTTACTTAAATTAAGTAGAGCATTTCCTTTGTTGTTCCAAGCTTTTGAATCCTGTGGATTAATTTCAATTGCTTTGTCATAAACTTTTATTGCTTCATCTGATTTATTTAAATTCGATACGTTGTTACTGCCTAAGTTTGGGATACCTGCAAATGATACACAGCCTGAGATACTCACTAGCATTAAAAGCAACAGTACAGTGGTTCCTAAAACAGTTATGATTGTACGTTTTCTCCTTGTTTTATCAGATGTCGGGTTTTTCATTATCAGTCTCCTAATATTTATTTATATATTACTGATAAAAAATAGCTAAGCAAATACACATTGTTCTTAATACTTCATATTGTGAATTAAACATTTCTACTTAAAAATTATATTTTTTAATTTATTAGTCAAACTTGGATATTATTTTTTAAAATTTATCTGAACTTTCCAAGATCTATAAATGCAATAATTTTTAAATTGAAAAAAGGTATTCAGAAAAAAAAGTATAATTTTAACCAATATACAAACTAAAAAAAGTTGCATTGTAGGGAGAATATAACTATCCGAAAAACTTGATATCAGAGCTTAGATGGGGTCATTTATTGATCGTCGGGAAAAGGCTTTTAGCTGTTATAATTTATGGGGGCACGCTCCGATTAACCAGATGGGTTATTTAAATCATCTGGCTACATCAAATAACACCGATGTAGTTACGCCTAATGGAGATACACTTTATAATATTGCATGGCTAGAACTCGAAAAGGAGCCAATTGTGCTACATGTGCCTGACACTAAAGAACGGGGCTATGTTCAGCAATTTCTTGACGCCTACACGAACACCTTCAAAAACATAGATGATGGGACTACTGGCACTGAAGAAGGCAATTTCGTTATAATTGGTCCCGGATAGAATGGAAGTCGACCTATCGGACTCCATGTAATTAGCTCACCAACAAATACAGTCTGGGTCATTGGCAGAATCATAGTCAAGGGCTAGTAGGATCTGCCTAATGTGCTATCGCTCTAGAAACAGTTTAGTCTAATGCCACTGAGCCAGTACGGAAAACCAGTGATTGCAGCAAAAAATGAAACGCTTGCCGACTTTAAGAAAGCTATAGTTTCGCCTAATACACAGGATAGCATACGATTAACTACTTGTTGCTCTGAAGAAGAACTCGCCACCAGCGGGAGAAGCAGCTCTCATGACAGTCTTCGATCGGATCGGCTTGGGTAAGAACAAGACCTCCCTATGGAACAAACTTAAATCCAGCTATTGCTGCTGGGCTTTCTCGAGCTATTAAAGATGGCGATCAAGTTGTAAAAAATGTGTTCAATAATTCCCTAGGGATTGATACCAATGGCTGGTCATATTCAACAGACATCGGCACCTATGGCTATAATTACCTGCTAAGAGCAGCCATAACCGAGGGTGGCCTAGGAGCTGTTTTTCCTGAAGAGGGTATCTACGTAATAGCACACACCGACAGAGATGAGCAGCTGTTGAGCGGTGTTCACAAGTACCTAATACACTTTGATAAAGGGAAGATCCCACCAATGGGTGCTTTTTGGGCTATTAGCATGTATAACGCAACTACCTACATGTTCGTACCAAATTCAATCAACCGCTATTCCCTTTGCAGTCAAAAGGACAAGTTTATGTATAACACGGATGGTTCTTTGGATATCTACATCCAGCATGAAGAACTGGTTGGGAAGGAATCAAATTGGCTACCTGCACCTGAGGAAAAATATTATCTAATATTGAGAATGTCTAAGCCAGGTCCCGAGATATTAAATGGAACTTATCAGATCCCATGAATACAGAAAGTAGTGTAGGCAAAAATGTAAAATCCAGGGGGCTGCAATAACCCCCATTTTAATTATTTAGCTCATTTCAAGCTATATTCAATTTCATTCGTAGTATTTTTTTTGTTATCTTATCTATTAGCCAGTTTTTCGATTCTTGTCATCAAAAATGAGCCATTATAAGACGCTGTGAGCCATTTTTTGACAAGGGCAATGTTTTTAAGTCATAGGACTCATAATAAAAGTCTCACTAGTGACCCCAAAATGATTCCTTTTTTTGACAAAACAAAATCCCCATATTTATACTCTCATGGCACGATAAGTATCTTTGAGATATTTTTCCTGCACTTTTATTAATTTAAAATAATATAAATTAAGTAATTTATTTACTGGCATGAAAATGTTTCTGGTTGTTATAATTTCTGATATTAGGACTATGGAATATTTAATACTAATTAGTTATAGTTAGTATTATATATTAAGAAAAGTATATAATAAATTAAATCTAGTTACAATATAACGGTTTTCCAGTGCTTTCAAGCAAACCTACTATCGAGCTGCAGGTGAAGAAATACCTGCAGTTCACAAGATCAACTTTTCTACATTTCAGATTAGCGCCTGCTCACCTATGCTGATTAATAAAGCAGAAGAAGGTAGATTATGAACCGATTTAAGGCGTTTTTTGGAGTGGGTTAAGGTTATCCTACCTTATATAGATTATACGCTTGTTCGAGGGGCTGAGATTAAATTAGTTATTGATGAGCGTAAAAAGGTTTCCCGATGCTATAATTCACAAGATCAGAACTACGTGATTCTAGCACTATTTAGTTTAAGTTATTGCTATAGTGTATTTTTGATATCCAAGATCAACCGGATCACCTAAATTAATAAAAAAATTTAATCATTAAATCAATATCATTATTTTTTGCAATATGACCTATCATGTTAATTAATAAGAATTAATAGCATATTCAGCCGCCTTTCGACCTTGCGAAGCATACTAGATAAATAGCCCTGGATGTGGTTTTTTGTGTTTCATAACTTAGAAATGTTATTTGGAATTAAGCCATTAAGAAGAGTTATTTTCTGATTTCTACTTCTTTAAATTCCTTATTTAAAGAACAAAGTTTATATATTCGATAGTTTATCTAAAAACCCCCTGCCCACAGTCTCCGGGCAAGACAATCAGAACAATATAGGACTCACGAAATCTATTGAAAAATCATATGCTTAAAACTTCAAATTATTTAAGTCATAATACTTATGATTAACATGCTAGTGTTTTTTTGCATATCAAATGCGTTAGTCCGAAGGAGAATTCGATATGAGAAAATATTTTTTACCGATGGTTATATTGGTTCTACTTTTAATGCCAGCAGCTTTAGCAGCAGGCAATATAAAAATTAATGATTTTTCTTCTAACATTACAAATGGGATTATTCCTTTACATACACGATTTACTGGTGACGTCACCGGTAATGTTACTTCTTGGCGCTGGATATTCGAAAATATAGGAACCGGGGCCACTACTTATAGTGGTTCAAATATAACGACTCATCATAATTTTGGGAAACCTGGAATTTATAATGTCACATTAAATGTGTGGGGGCCCTATGGCAATGATACACTTATAAAGCCAGCATATATAACTGCCATGACAGTAAGCACAGAAACTACAACCAAAAATAAAACTACTGAATCAGTGAGCATAAATGCAAAACCTAAAAATGAAACTACTGAATCAGTAATAAGCATTAATAAAAAGAGCAAAAAAGAAGCTTCTGAGCCAGTAAGCTTAACAATGAACCCAAATTGGGAATCAACAGATGAACAGCTTTATTTAGATGGACACAGTGAAGAATATCCAATTGAAGTAAGATATCCGATTAGAATTGTAAACAGATATGATCGTGGATACAATATTGGATACAATATTTTTTAAGCATCAATATTTGAAATAAATTAACAACAATCATTCTGGAAACAAAACTGTAAAAAAATCGGCCGTTTAATAATCATTTTATAGGTTTATAGTCAAAACCTATTTCCTTATTTTTAAATAACTGTATTTCATAATAAAAATTGTAATCATAGCAGAAATTAGATACTTTGTAGTTGATGACCTTAAAAACCTTAATACGTTACCAAAATCTCCTTCATGGCTTTTTGTAAATCTCGCCAGATATCCATTGATTGCAAAAATACATTAAATAAAAGAGTTACTCGAAAACGGTAACGTATATATAGAGACTTGTTTTATTTTTTCATTTTGCCCGTTACCCCCGTTACTCAAAGGCTATTGGTAATGAAAATACGTTAACGGTTTAACTTTGTAGTCCGTTACCCCCGTTACCTTTACAGTGATCTTTAGGGGAAAAGAAAAAAGTGAAAACTAAAAATGCTATATAAATAAAGTATTCTAGGAAAGTAGAACGCCAAAAAAGAAAATAACAGGATTCAAGAGAAAAAACCTTCTCTACAAATGTAGTTCAATATGCGTGCTAGCATCCTATATACTTCACATAGAAAGATTCTGCAGCATCTCGGACCTGATTTACAAACCGGATCTAAAATGAATATATCAAATAAAGTAATCCACTGCTCTGTTTCAGACACAAAAATCGATACTAGCATCCTATCACCGTCAAGAGCAAACGTTAAATTTCTTTCCTTTATCTAATACAATATACATATTTTGTGATGTCCTGGAAAGTTCTACATACCATACACGTGCTTCATCTTTCAATTGTTCGTAATCTAGAATGCTTTGATTGATCTTGTTTGTAATTCCTGTATGTAAAAACACCGTTTCAGCTTCTAGTCCTTTTGCACCATGTATCGTTTTGATGTATGTTTTAATATATTTAGGATCCAAAATCTGGTTTTTCTGAAGCATCATCCCTATTTTCTTTTTCGTAAGATCTCCACCATTTTGCAGACCTTCCACTGGATCCCCGCTCCTTATCAGATCAATTAGTCCATTATTTATTTTCTTGAATCCTTCCATGCTTCCGGCTTTAATTATAGAAGCTTTTAATTCTGTTTTGTTTGATTCTCCTTTGAAGCATTCCACCGGATAGTTATCAACTAAAGCATTAAGTTCTGCAGTTGTTGGAGTTATCCATTTTTGAATTTTCACTAGAGCATTTAATAAATTAACATGCTTGTCAGTCCATCCGCATAAGTTATTATGAAAAGGAATCCCCATTCCTGCAAGAACATAAGCAATAGGAAGAACCTGATAATTCGCTCTGACTAAATGAAAAGTCGCTCCAGTTACATGTTCATAATGATTGTTTAAGTAATACCCCCTGTCCCTGTAATCAATTTTATGAACATTTCCAGCTTCCTTTTTTGTCTCGATCTCTGGCGTTTCCTGCCTTCCATTGTATCTTAATGTGTCTCATGCAGCTGCCCATACGTCACCTGGTAGTCTATATGAAATTGGTAGTGTCAGTTGTTCCGCATCCCATGCATAAAGATAGTTAGTACTGCCACCCCAAAACGAATAAATTGATTGCAATGGATCACCTGCAATAATAACATCAACAATCGATTTAGCCCATATGTTAAAGATCTCATACTGTTGCCGAGTGAGATCCTGGAATTCATCAACGATTAATACCTTTGTACCCGGTGTCAATCCCTGATTCTAACATTCAGTCAACATATCCGAAAAATCAATTTTTCCTATTTCATTTTTAAAATCTTCAGATTCCATATAGAATCGCTTGAAGTCGTGTCTATTCTTAAGATCTGTAAGGTTGGGGTATAGATGATAATCAAACAAGGAAGTGCAGGTGTTTTTCATCCATGAATAGAAGTTTAAATTCGTTTTCATGTCTCCGGTTGTTATGTCTTCCGGATCACTTTGGTCTCTAATTTTGCTTGGTGCTTCATATCCATGTTCTTTCCCGAAAATTTTAAAATCCTTTCCTGTGATTACTTTAGGCCGTCCCAATAGGTTATAGCATATCCCATGAATGGTGTTAATATTCCCTAATGCCCTTTCATTGGTTTCTACTATAACTGACACTTTGAATTTAATTTCATCCGCTACATCTCTTCTGAAAGTAGTGATTGTTAAATTTTCCATTTCTTTGAGCTCGGACTCTGTCTTAATTTCTTTCAATATTGTAGTGGTTTTCCCTGTGCCTGGAGCGCCACAGATTTTTTAATTATTCATTAACAATCATCACTTGGCCTTGCGTTCCTGTAAGTGTCAATAAAATCTTTTTTGAACCACCATGCACGTGGTTTGTTTCCATTCACACTTTTATTCGGGTTTCCTTGTTTTTTCATCCCGAGCTGGCTCATTATATCAGACAGTCTACCTAATTCAGTATTTATATGCAAATTTTCAGTTAATTCTTTCATTTTTTTAGGCAGAATAAGGTAGTAACCTTCCTTCACTTCGAGCAGCTAACCAGTTGCTTTAATCCACTCATCTGGATTTTCAGTACTCTTGTAATTGGTAGCAAGTTCTTCTATTATGATTCCAATCTCAATAATTTCGGTGCTCTCGGATGGATCTACAATTACAGCCCGATGACGCAGTGTTTGTAAAAATATCCTCCATGGTGTATCTTTCATTCCCCGTTTTGAAGCTGTTAAGATTGATGGAAGATAATTACCAAACTTGGTAAAATACATGGTCTCAAATTCATTGCATCTTATCATGTTCGCAGCTGGAATTTCAATAAGGTCACCTGCCATGTGAATCCGCCAATACCCTAAATCTTTGTTAGTAACACCTTTCACTATTTCAACTTTAGAAACCGAGTTAAGTATATTTTTAACTTGTTGCCTTTCCCTGCTTACCTTTTCGAAATCCTCAGTTTTACGCCCCGTTACTTGATCTAACGCTTTATCAAGTTTATTTATCTATCCAGTCTCCAATTCCTGCTGCTTCATGTTTTCATTAATGAATAATTCTCTTTCGTCTTCGGCCCATTTTTTTCACATATCCCCACTGCAATAAGTTGATATGATTTTTTGAATATCCCCTTTAAGAAATGTAGCCGAAAGTACTGAAACGATTTTGCGATATAATTTGTCTGGATCCGATGCAATGTCAGGATCACTATTCAAAATGAGTTCTACATCTGGATTCCCCTGAATGGTAAGAATTAATTCACCATCGATACTAAATTTACTTCCTTCAGCCGTCTCTGGAAGTAAATTAAAACGCTTTATGATTCTGTCTCTCATCTTCCTCAAGTCCACTATAATCTTAGTGAATATACTGGAATGCAGGAATTTTGTGCGATAAACACACAAACATTTAAATCGAAAATAGTCTGATATCTTTGTTGAATCAAACGAAAGAGTATAAAAGCATTTTTTGATTTATGTTAGGCATTTTTTGATATTTGCAGTATCAAAAAATGCCGCCTGCATATTATCTAATATTGAATTAATTTTGAATTAATAATTATTCTTAATTCATTAAATTCAAAATAAACTAGATTAGAATTGTTTTCAGTTTCACTTATCCATCATCTTACTTCACCACATTTGTTTGACTAATCATTATTATTTTTATTTATAAGTACCCTGTATTTGACCCACTTGTACAAGTTTGATTGTACAGTTTATCTTGTACCTTTATTTTTGTGTCTTTCGCAAACCATTCTGGGTAACTCTCTCGCAACATTTCATCGATTAACTGATATACGTAAATATTTTTTCCAGCAGATATTCTTTTTATTACCCGTGCTGTTTCGGGATTAACGTTTATTTTCGCATATTTTTTTGACTCACTTGCCAGAATAACAACTCCTTTACTAGCACAATTGTGTAACCTTATAGTAAATACTACTTAAAACTATAAATACTTTACAACATTTTATGTAATAAATTTATGTATAGCTCCTAATATTTGTGCAAATTGGTTTTAGCCAGTTTGACAAGATATCATTTTTGGATTACATATTCATTATACACAGTATTTAATTTTGTAGTATTTACGTTTATTGACTCTTTTGTAAAGTAAATCAGTATTTCATGTGAAATTTTAAAAACAGATCTTTTATGGATCTCTTGATTATCACTTGTCTTTTTACTCTCCTTGATTTCAAATTAGAATATTTTTATAAAATAATTGCAGCTAAAAATAAATCAAAGGCTGCAATATCATCTAAGATTACAAGGGGAGTTAAAGAAGTTATTAACTTTCTAAACCGAACGAATCTGAAATCAGATAAACCGGGTTTAGACAGTAAATTAAATAACCTATCTAAAACCAATATTGAACCAATTGAAACGCGAAAAGTCGTAGCAAAGAATTTAGGTGTCTCTCATGATATTATTTCAAGGGTTAATAAAATATTGGAAACCGCAAAGCCTGATGAAATAGAAAAGTGAAAAGCGGAAAATGTAAGTGTTAACCAGTTTTTTTAAATATTAAACAAAGAAAATATGAAGCAAATTGGGGTGCAAAGTCAATGATTGTGTTGACAGAGTTTCTGATTTTGTTACCCATTTCAATAACGTTAAAATAGGGAGTAAGGATCCTTTGGAACTCCTGATGACTAGGGGATTATGGTAAAAGGTATTATTCTCCTTAACATGATCCACCCAGTGCCTTTCACGAATGAAGAAGCTCTGACGGATTTAATGGTTGATTTATCGTTGAGTATATGGAGTTACCGGAAAACACCATAAGCTTTTTACAGTTAGAACCATCTTGAAAGCTATCGATGCCAAAATTTAGGCTTTGTAGAAATCCAAATATCAAAAACTTCAGCACAGGGATCTCTAAAAAAGTTATTTGGGTATATCCCTTTACTTGCTTTATCACGTATCTATTTCTTCATTTTTGGTTTCTTGATCTTGATTTAGATATATAATAACGAAAATAACTCCAAAAATACAAATGGGTAATATTTAAGTGAGATTAAAATCTATCTGGGATATTTTTTAGTTCAAGTACCTATAAAGTATCTGGATAGCCGTATTTCTGGCCAATATAGAGATCATATCTAAAAGACCGACAACTTGATGAAAAAGCGTATGATGTACTATGGCAAATATTGTTTTGTCGAACCGACAAACAAATCCTCATACAGTAAATTAGATACTGTTGGTATGTGCATCGCCAACAATATCTTCCTCTCCAATTCAGTATAAATTTTGATTTCCATAATAGTTAATTTTTGTGGTTTTGGTGCAAAAATAATATTTCCGCAGTTTGATACTATAATTCTTACCTTTGTGTATCATTTTTCCCTTGATGATATTAATTAAATTTCCTAATTGTGAAGTTTTTCATTGATTTTGCAATAAAGCCAGATTTTTTGCACCAGCTCCCTTCTTTAAAGGATTTATCGAAATCCTACATCGTCCTAGTTTCTCTATAGATTATCGGACATAGCTCCTAAGAGGTTGTGCTGATATTCTAAAAACTGCTGCTCTAATGATTTAAAAAGGAACCAAAATTCCTCTTTTAGTTGGATGAAAAATTCTTCATCTAATTTTGCATTATAAAGTGTTCTTACTTCAGACAGCTGGTCAATTGATAAATTGAGCGCTCCTTTAAGATTTGCTTCTTCAAAGATAGCTCCTTTAAGGTTCGCTCCTTCAAGGTTAGCCATGAAAAGATTAGCTTTTCTAAGGTTAGCTCCTTCAAAGTTAGCCCCTTCGAGGTTAGCTCCCTCAAGGTTAGCTTCTTGAAGGTATGCTCCTTTAAGGTCAATCCCTATAAAATTAACTCTCTTAAAGTTGCTTTTGTTAAGGTTGACTTTTGTAAGGTTAGCTTCATTTATGTTAAATTTTATAATTTCCTGCATACAATGCCTCATCCTTTTTTTCACAAAATATTGTTTTGTTATTAATTATAGATTAAAGAAACATTGTTATCAAGTTTTTAAATAAATACTATATGTTAGATTCCGTTGCAAAAATAATATTTCTGCAATTTGACACTATAATTTTCACCTTTATATGTCATTTCTTTCTAATGAAAATGATTAACTTTCCTAATTGTGATGTTTTTTAATGTTTTTGTGAAAAAGCCAGATTTTTTGCAACGGACTCCCAAATAGTGTTACGACCATAAACACATTAAATGGTCCTTATGGGATTGCAGTTACTCCAGATGGAACAAAGTTATATGTGACAGATAGCAATGGTGTCGACGTATTTGATACAGTCACAAACAATTTTATAATCAATATACCTGTGATTGGGGGGACCGAAGTGGTTATAGGTTCTGCTAAAACAACTCCTACAATTAATTGGCCGACCCCGGCCAACATAACCTATGGAACACCATTAAACAGCACTCAGTTAGATGCACAGGCTTATGATCCAACAACTGGAAATCCAATCAATGGAATTTATGTATATACAAATGCAACGGGAACTGTAGAGAATATAGGGAATTTATTACCTACAGGTTTGAATCAGGCAGTGACCGCTACATTTACACCAACAGATTCTACAGATTATACTTCAGCAACAAAAACGGTTGATATTAGTGTACTGAGTGGATTCCTGCCAGATCCCAATGGATATTACTTCCAAAATCCTACTCCCCCTGCAAAGCTTTCTCCAGAATACTTTATTAATTATTATTACGTGAGCCCATATTATACGTCCAAATATTTTTTTTAATTGTATCCAAAAAATAGAAACTGGACCATACCTAACTTATCTTTACAATAATTTTAAAAATGAAACAACATTTGGTATTAACATTTTAACAAAACGACAGGTTGGACTGGAAATAAACGTGTTTGCTTAAAATCAAATCTTTTTGCGTTTTTCTATACTTTTAGGCTTGTAGTATATGATATATGGTTTTTATTATTTTACCGATCCCTACTAGTTGATAGTCCTAAAATTAGCTAGCTAGGAATGATTCAACACTAGCAATTCAAAATAGAGAACTTAAAATAGAGCTTGAAAAATTAAACATATCTGGTATACGTTGCAAACAAATAGCCTTATGGTGTGCGCCAAGCAATGTATACCAGTATTTTCACGTACCTAAACAGTTTAGCACATGATTTAACTTTTAATTAGTCAAGAATTAGCATTCACAGACTGTTCCGCCATTGCTGCTACATTTGTGACAGACCCCATTGCAGCACTGACCATGGCTACATGTATAACCGTGGGCACTGCCACAATGATGATGTCCATGCGAATGGCATGTATGTGCTTGCCATTCCAAGTAAATTGATGCATAGCTGTTTGTTTATATGAAGCCGCAGCTACAAGCCGCTGCAAATCCCACAGTGGCATATACCAATGCTGTAACCAATAGTGCTTTGATTTTTAAGCTCATCCAGTTTCACTCCTTGTTTATTAAAATTAACATTACTTGGGGTGTTTGTTTGTCGGTTCGAATCTTTTTTTCATGGCAAATGAACTATGAACTTGATTCAAATGCGCAAATTTAACTTTCTGGAATTATCTGATTGGCTATCTGCTATTTGACTGTTAGACGGTTAATTAGGTTTAATAAAAGCTTACTTATTTGTAGTCAAAAATTTACCAAGTTCAGCTATAAATTACTATAGGAATCCCAAAATAACTTTAAGTTTTTCGATTAAAGTGTCAAATGATACTGAAATATGCTAAATGAACCATATGAAAAAACTACCATTAACGAAAAATAATCAAAAAAATTGCAACGCTCAACATTTCATAGAAACAGTTATTGTCTATATTGATCCAGAATTACTCAGTCTGTTCGCAGAACTAGTTAAACAGTTAGGGAAAAATAGGCTTAAAAACATCGGGTTGGTCATCTCATTAACTACATAAATAATATTTTATTGTTGTTAATTTTATGTTGATAGATGTTAACTCCATGAATAATTTTAAATGATTGGTCGCCTGATTTCGAGGACAATAATGACATTCCTTTAGGTAATAGATGTTGCTCTATTTCTTTTTTTAAAGCCCAATTCGTTTAGCGGCTCTCTAACCTATTTTTTGGTGATTAGTGAACAAATCCATTGTCACCAAATTAGGACCCTACAATAAGCCTATTACGGGCCTATTCAGCACTATAGTCTAACTGCCTACATTAATTTAAAGATGAGACTCAGATAAATATTATTCATTTTTTTGATCAGCAACCGTAACCAGTTACAGACTGTTACACAGAAATTCATAATCAATAAAGAGATTTATCTCAATAATACTTAATTAATTTTATATATTTACCACTAATTATATCCATCTTTATATCATATTCAAAGAAGTGCAGCCATTATAAAGTTAGACTTTCTTCTTTATTGTAACGTATTATGTTTTATGACCTGGATATGAGATCCAGCTAATTTCTATTCCAATCTTTTCCACATTGTCCGTAACATTGGTTACAGTTGGTTACGGTCCATATACCAATCTGATCTCCCGCCGTCCGTATTTCTTCTTATCTAACAAAACATTATCTGGTAATAGTTTTTTAAGTTTTGTTAATACATCCTTCTTAACTTTTCTAAAGTTACTAACATCCCCTACTCTATATTCTGGTTCGATATGGTTTGTAAGATAATTCTTAATATCGCGTGTCCCGATCACTATTTGATCTTTCCCTTCGATTGCGACTTCTATTACATCTTTAAATAATAATATCGCTCTTGCAGTTGTTTTGCTCATCCCAATATGGATAGCTTTGGGAATTGATTCCATAATTGATCGCTTATTCTTAGTTTTTATAACTTCATTTATTTGATTTGAAAGTAAAGAAATTTGTTTTGGAATTGTACTATCAGATTCGTCATCGTCAACTGGATAATCATTTAGTTCAAGCATAGTTTCAATAACTTTAAGCCGTTTTAAAATATTCAGTTCAGAAGTAGCAAGGACATTTTCGATATACATTCTAAAAGTAGGTTGAACGTCAGGGTCCTTCATAAGCGTGAGAAACTGATTGATCTTTTCAGTTTTAGAAAATTCGAAGATCGCTTCAGTGCTCATGGTATCACTCCCATAGCTGTAAGCATCTGGAAGGAGTTAGTGTTCATATCACGAACGAAACATTTAAAATCTAAGATCGCATAGATATCTCTAGATATATTTTCTAACATGTTGTTTTCTCCTACTATGGGGATAGGGTCTCGGGTATGGCCACCCTGGACCTTTCAATATTATCTTTTCTACAGTAAATGCTATTTTAGTATTTTAACTTGTTTTATGTATGCGTCATTACGACTTTAATAATTTATTTATTAATCACATGTGCAAAATCCCCTTTTTAGCTTACAATTGACTCAGTACAGGCTTGGTATCGGGCTGTTTTGAAATTTATTTAATCTTATCGATTATTCATATAGCATGCTTTTCATGATTTCATAATACAACGCAGGATGGCAATGTTAGTTATTGGGAGTGGAAATAGTATACACCACATCATATAGGCGATACGAAAGTTCCATCTGGATATGAATAAAAGCTACTTTGCATCCTAAAAATAATGTTGATCAAAAGAACAAGGCAAATTAGTTGGAATGTGATTGCGGATGGGCTTAAGTGTGGGTACAATTTCAGCCGGACTACCAGAATCTCCACCAGGGCTTTTTTGTTCCAGGTGCTTCAATTGCTTTTTGATTTATAAGGGTCTGCATTTGTAGCATGTAATTATTATACAGATTAAGCAAGCTTTCTTTATCTTTTCTAAGCTCTTCAATCTGGTTTTGTGCTTCGTCGAATCGTTTTCCCAAATCTGCATAATTATTTCCCATATCTACATAATTATTTCCCAGATCTTCCCGTGTATCCTGTGTATCTTTTTTTGCTATAAGAGCTTCATACCCTGCAATTGTGGCTTTTGTAGGGCTTTCGTACCCAAGACTCTCAACTTCTTGCCATAAGTTTTTTGGGACCCAACAGTTGATTTTATGTCTATCTGCATCAACCATATTAAAATAATGGGAAAACATCATATAATAATTTTCCCAAAAATTCCCATATGTGCATAGTTTCCCATATGTTCCCAATATGTGCACAAATACGATTAAATATGGGGAATTAATCTGGAGAATCTCCCTAAACATGTCCAAAGTCATTTAGTTTTGTAATACGCCAATTATATATTCATCGTTGTACAAAAATGTTCATTATAAATGATTGTACAAACAGAAATTGTGCAATCTGGTTTAATAAACATATCATAATAACTATTTAATAAATATTTTTTAATATAATTATTAGTATATATATTTTCCTTTTTAATGTGAAATCAAAATGAATATACACATTCAGCAGTAACTTTTTGATATACTAAAAAATGGCGTTTATTTAAACTAATGATGAGATTGAACAACAGTTTTGAGTCTAGACAACTGGAAAAACAAGCAGTCAACCAAACAAAAAAGATATTAGGTATTTTACTAATTGTTTTTTTTGTTGCGGCAGTAGCAGCTCCAGCAATAAACGCTTACCATATTCATCACAGTTACTACCACTATCACTGCCATAATTAATTATTATCCCCATTTATCATCACTGTTGGCAAAAAGAATACTGTTAGTATCATCATTAATGGCATTATGGTTCACAATGGGGATATCATCATAATAACTGATTAACTTAATTTTCTGATGTAGAATTTTCCCTATAAAAACTATGGATTGGTAAAAACGATAAGTCTTATTGTTTTGTGAAAAAGAAAAGGTATAGAGTTGGTCATAATTTACAGAACTTTAGGTAAACTGGCTAAATTAAAAATTAATATCACAAAAAATTATGAAAACATGAAATTTTATTTTGGAAACTGGGGTTGAATTTATTTGATTTAATCATGAGTGCAGCAAAGCTCTTCGTTTTTTCCATGATTTTTATCGAAGTTTACCGGTTGCTTTAATTTATATAATTGTTTTTAATTCATTTTTTATTTTTTTAAAAAAATACTATCTTGTAGACAAAATATCCCACGAATGTTGTATTTTTTATGTTTTTATGTTAACAATCTAAAATTAGTGATATACTCTAAAGGTAAATATAAAAAGAAAAAACTAAATTATATAAAATGATGAACGAAGAAAATAAGGAGATTCAAGAGCGAGGATTTGAGAAAAAAGAAAAATTAATTCAAACATATATTATTATTTATGGATTATTACTAACATGCGCTCAAAGTTTAGACAAATGGATACAATTTTTATCCTTTTTTATATTCATTTCTTTCCTTTTTAGAAAAGAGAAAACATGTGAGCAGTTGTAAATATAGTACGGAATAGGGCAATAATAGGCTCGTAGTAAAGTCTCTATCCTATAACAATAACAACTCAAAGCCTACCAAAGTTGGAAAAACTAAACCGTTATCGATGAATAAGAAAGTCTATAAAAAAGTAAAGGAATTTTTGAATGTATTGGTCAACAATCATTCACCGTTGATGCAATTATTAATTCAAAAATTCTTTATATCTAAATTCTGACTTGATTATGCTTATTGGCTACCGGTTAATGATGTTACAACGTGAAGATTTGATTTTTCAACACTAGTTGGGGCAGCTGGATTAAGTGTAAGCTTGTAGTGAACTGTATATACTGCGTTGGCTGGCAAAATCATAGTTCCAATAGCTGTAGGTAGCAAATTAGTTGTTGAGTCAATCAATAAAACAGTTGCTGGAGTACCGCCTTGCACCAGACCAGTAGCAGTTAAAGCGTAATCGGTAGATGAAGGAGCAGTCTCAGTACCAGCTGCTTTAGGCTCAATCCACACTATACCAGTTGTCTGAGCACCAAGTTGATTTGTTGAGCTAGCACTCTCTAATGATACGAGCAGGTTCTCTTGATTACTGTTAGTGTTGGTAACATGAGTAGTAGCTTCAGCCGTTGTTCCTGGATATAAAAGCTGTGTATCGTAGATTAATGGATCTACTAATATGCCAATACCACCGGTGTTAACTACAATAGGTCCATTAGGTGGATATTCTTTATCAGCCCAACCTGGTATTGGTATATTACCTATAAACTGCCCGACTGCCATAGGGCTCTTTCCTACCTGTACAGTGGCTGTAACAGTGTTTTTTGTTGTGTCAATTATGGAGACAGTGTTATCGACAGAGTTCGCTACATATGCATATTCTCCATTCGGAGTGATTGCAATCCCAAAAGGCTGATTTCCTACACCCACGCTTGTAACTGCATTGTTATTTGTTGTGTCAATTACAGAGACAGTGTTATCTCCATTGTTTGCTACATACACTTTTGTTCCATCTGGAGTAACTGCAACGCTATAAGGCTGATTTCCTACACCCACGGTTGTAACTGCATTGTTGTTTGTTGTGTCAATTACAGAGACAGTGTTATCTCCATTGTTTGCTACATACACTTTTGTTCCACCTGGACCGACTGCAATTCCAAAAGGCTGATTTCCTACACCCACGGCTCCCACGGTTCCCACGGTTGTAACTGCATTGTTGTTTGTTGTGTCAATTACATAGACAGTGTTATCTCCAGCGTTTGCTACATACACTTTTGTTCCATCTGGAGTAACTGCAACTCCGGTAGGTTTCGTCCCTATCGTCCCTATCTGTACTGTAGCTGTAACTGCATTGTTGTTTGTTGTGTCAATTATAGAAACAGTGCCATCTGTGTAACTCGCTACATATACTTTTGTTCCATCCGGACTGACTGCAATTCCAGTGGGAGTGGTTCCTACCTGTACAGTGGCTGTAACAGTGTTTGTTGCTGTGTCAATTATGGAGACAGTGTTATCGCCGATATTCCCTATATAAACCGTTTCCCCATTCGGTGCAAGTGCAACTCCACTAGGATTGGTTCCTACCTGTACAGTGGCTGTAACAGTGTTTATTGCTGTGTCAATTATAGAGACAGTGTTATCACCAGAGTTAGTAATATATGCATTTGTTTGCACCGCTCCTGCGATATTCACTAGCATTAAAATTACGGACAACAATCCTAAAACAAATATTTTTGTACTGTTCATTATTTTCATACCCCCTTATAAAAAAAGTTAATTTACACATACCTTTTAAAATAATAATGTTTATTTCTCAAAATTTTTGTTTTTTAAATTTTATTTGAAATGGTATTTTACTTCCATACTTTGCACATATTAAATAATTTCATAATTGTTATTATATAGCACGTTTTTCTACATAGGCTATAACTATAAAGTTTATTGAACTATATTGGTATTAATTAACCAATTCCCCAATTAATATTAGTATAGATTCGATATAATAGAAGTCGAAACATAAATAGGCATTAATAATACGAAAATATATTATTGTGATTAATAAATATTTTTGAATATCTACTTAATTTTCATTTATTTTTCATCTTTCGTGATATCAATATAACAACTTTTTGGTTTTTGAGCATAGCATATATTTTAAAAAAAGCTAGGTATATTCGGCACAATTCGGTCAAAATGTTAGGCGATTTCGGCTGAAAAATGATATAATACACAGATTTTATGACAAAAACTGTGTATGAATCCTAATGAAAAAATAATTACAAAATTAGAAGTACTAAACAAAAATTTAATTTTGAAATTGCAACAAACTTGCAAGACTCCTTTTTTCCATTCTTTGCTGAACTTTGGAGTT
>Ga0224523_1000388_pt1 | contig 24561 bp, 27 predicted proteins | sample CFST50metaG_FD_182732 | JGI IMG/M metagenome (GOLD analysis project Ga0224523, IMG submission 182732) | Peat soil microbial communities from Stordalen Mire, Sweden - C.F.S.T50 | ecosystem: Environmental > Terrestrial > Soil > Wetlands > Peat | place: Sweden: Norrbotten County, Stordalen Mire...
GAACTGTTGAAACCCAACGCACGTGGCGTCCTGACTTTTGAGAATCCAGTTGCATCGCGTGTCCTTTTCTGGGCAGCGGCGCCCGCATGATGTCGCCTGAGCGGATCCGTTTACCCCCGAAGGGGGGCGCGAGCCGTGACAGTTTCCTTTACTTTGGGTGACGATTTTGATATCGCCCATACACATCGTCGTTCCAGCGCAAAGCATAGCGGCAGGAACCTCCGTCACGGTGTACGCGGTTTCCCGTGATGCGAGTGATGTCTTCATAGCGAACGCGACTTGGTCGCTAGTTTCAGTGACCGGAGGAGTCGTCCCGGCCGATCTGGTCCCGGCTGCCGACAGCAAGAGTGCTACCTTTGCCCCTCGCAGCCCGGGGTCTGCCATTGTTCGCGCTGTTGCCGGTGCGCCTGCCTCAGTCGATTCAGGTGTGGGGTCCACCCCAGCTTCCCCGCCAGATTCAGCCTCGCTGATCAAACGCGGCCTGCCGGGCACTGCCTTCTCGCACCCGCGCCAGGCGGGCGGCTGCCTCCTCGGACCTCACCGTGCCGAAACTCGTGACATCAACACGCCAATTCAGCGTCGCTGTGAGGGCATAGGCAAGCGCCAGCAGCCCCGCGAGCGCTGGCACGGCACGCACCGCGAGGCTGCGGTGGAAGCCTTCGCCGGTCATGCCCTTGACCGGAGCCTGCCGCCAGGCCCCGTCCATTACGTCGGCCCCGGAGACGGAGATCTCGTCTGGCGCAGCCAGCGGACACCGACGAGCACGATCACCACCCCGAGCGCGAGGTAGAGCGCCTGCAACGGAGGTTCGTTGCTGTAGCCCACGATAGCGATCTCGACGGCGACCCAGACGATCAAGGCCCCGCCGGTCGCGCAGGCGAGGAGCGGGGCCAGGCGATGGCGCCGCCAGGTCAGGACCGCAGCGGCGAGTGGTCCGAGGCCGTACTTCACGCCCACAAGAAGGTACACCACGCTGGAGCCGGCCACGGCCTCGGTATTGGTTGTTCTTGGCCGTCCTGCTGCTGGGCTATGCGCTGCTGACCCAGCTGGTAAAGTCCTGGTTCATTCGCAGGTTTGGCGATTGATGGTTCCTCCCGCCCCTTCACTGAGGGGCACGCCCTATGGCTCCTTCAACTTCCGGTAGAGGCTCTGCAAGACGGTGGCGTAGGCTTCCTTCACGGTTGGCTCCAGGGCAGCCAGCGGCTTGACCGGGACCAGGTCCATCACTTCGTGCGGAGGCATGCCTGCGTCGCTCATAGTACGTGCGGCTCCCTGGGCCATTGCGAGGACTGCGGCCTGTGCTGCGACCGGTGTCAACCCGCATTGCTCGGCCAAATCTATTAGTTGGTAAAGCTGATACCAGAGATAGGTCGGACCCATGGCCGAGACAATGGTGTGGGCCTCCAGCGTATCCTCGGAGACCACAGGACAAGCGCCCCAGATCTCGAACAGCCGCGTGATCTCGTCGCGCCCATCCTGGTCCAGCCCAGCGCCGAAGCAGATGGGGTTGTACCCCGCGTTCACGATGGACGGCGCGTTGGGGATAGATCGTGCCAGACGGCCGAAACCACCCAGGGCCGAAGAGATCCTGGCCATCGACCACTTGGGGGCCAGCGAGATGACGACGGCCCCCGGCCGGAGGGCGCCCTTGATCGCGTCCAAGGCAGCCGGAAGGGCCGGCGGATGCAACGCAAGGAGCACCAGATCCTGGGCCGCTGATTGTTTGCTTTCAGCGGTCACCGTGAGCGCGCTTCCAAACTGCGCTTTCAGTTCGGCGAGAACTGTACTGTCGGTATCGCTGACGACGATTCGTTCGGGGAGTCGTCCTGCTCGTTTACAACCCCCGAGCAGAATTCGAACGATGCGCCCACCTCCGATGAATCCAAGTGACTTCCCTGTCATATCGAGTGCCTTTCCATTCTCGTGCTGGTCGAGGGTCTATGATGCAGAGGCCCTCGAGACTTGTCGACAACATGCGCCTAGGCTGAACTGCTCCGCGAGTCTTGCGCCACTCCGCGAGATGGCCGGTGGGTCGTCGACTTGTCACACAACTGACACGCGGGCTTTGCGATCACGAATCCAAACTCCGCTTGCAGAGGTGAGGACATCTCCCACTTCGCAAATCAAAACACAAGAAGGGGTAGTCGCATGCGCATGATCGACCCAAGGTTCCGAAGACTGGTCGTCGCCGCTGTCGGCTTGACGCTAACAGGGAAAGTCGCCTTCGCGGGCGACGCGAACAGCATTTCAGGTGCCGGCGCGACGTTCCCATATCCCGTCTACTCGAAGTGGGCCGACACTTACGCGAAGGAGACGCACGTCAAGCTGAACTACCAGGCCATCGGGTCGGGCGGCGGCATCAAACAGATCACCGAAGGGACAGTTGATTTCGGCGCCTCCGATGCGCCCCTCAAACCCGAGGAGTTGGACAAGGCCGGCTTGATTCAGTTCCCGGTGGTCATGGGTGGGGTGGTGCCTGTGATCAACATTGCGGGCATCAAGGCCGGCGAGCTGAAGCTGACGCCGGACGTGCTGGCCGACATTTTCCTGGGCAAGGTCAAGAAGTGGAACGATCCACGCTTGGTGCAGAGCAACCCCGGCCTCAAGCTTCCCGAAACGGCCGTGACCGTCGTGCACCGTTCGGACGGCTCGGGTACGACCTGGATCTTCACCAACTATCTTTCCAAGGTCAGCGCCGACTGGTCCAAGACGGTTGGCGGCGACAAATCGGTGGCGTGGCCGACGGGCGTGGGCGGCAAGGGAAACCAGGGCGTGGCCTCTTACGTCCAGCGGATAAGCGGTGCGATAGGCTATGTCGAATCCGCCTACGCGACGCAGAGTCATATGAACCACGCCAAGCTGAAGAACCGCGGCGGCAATTTCGTCGACCCGACGGACGACAGCGTTCAGGCGGCCGCCAAAGGTGCCGACTGGACGCATGCGCACGGCTTCTACATGGTTCTCACGGATCAGGCGGGCGCTGCTTCATGGCCCATCACGGGGGCCTCCTTCGTGTTGGTTCATCGCCAGCAGAAGGATGCGGATACCGGTCGTGCGGTGCTGCGCTTCTTCGACTGGGGTTACCGCAACGGCGGAGCGGCCGCGAAAGAGCTGGGCTACATCCCCATGCCGACCAGCGTGGTGGACCAGGTCGAGAAGACCTGGGAAAAGGATCTGAAGGACTCTGGCGGTCAGAAGCTCTGGCCGGCAAACAAGCAAGCGGGGAAGTAGACACCCGGAAAGGGCGTCGTGAGCTCACTCGGTGCGGCCAAACAAGAGAGGGAAAGCGAGTCTCCCGACGCTCCTGGCCTATCGAGCGTCGGAGTTCGTTCTCGCTCACTGGGCGATCGGTTTTTTCGGGGGCTAACCGGGTTCTTCGCGGCGCTGGTGTTGTTGTCCGTCTTCGGCATACTGGTCACGCTCCTCGCGGGTTCGTGGCCGGCGCTGAAGCTTTTCGGGCTGAAGTTCCTGGCCAGCAAGGAATGGAATCCGGTCACTGGACAGTTTGGTGCGCTGGCCCCTCTCTACGGCACAGTGATCACTTCGCTGATCGCGCTGCTGGTGGGTGTTCCGGTGAGCTTCGGCATCGCTTTGGTGATCACCGAGCTCGCGCCACGCTGGCTGAAGCGACCCATCGGCGTGGCCATCGAACTGCTGGCGGCCATCCCCAGCATCATTTACGGGATGTGGGGACTGTTCGTGTTCGCGCCGGTCTTCGCAGCACACCTGCAGCCCTGGCTCACGAACCATCTCGGGTCGTGGCCAATTCTAGGCTTGCTTTTCGAAGGCCCGCCCATGGGCATCGGTATGCTCACGGCTGGACTCATCTTGGCCATCATGATCATTCCGTTCATGGCGGCGGTGATGCGCGATGTGTTCGAGACGGTGCCGGCCACCCTGCGAGAATCGGCCTACGCGCTCGGCTGCACGACCTGGGAGGTGGTGTGGCGGGTGGTGTTGCCGTACACACGCGTCGGCGTGATCGGAGGCATCATGCTGGGACTCGGCCGGGCGTTGGGCGAGACCATGGCCGTCACCTTCGTCATTGGAAACGCCCACGACGTTCACCTGTCGCTGTTCATGGCGGGGAACACCATCTCGTCCACATTGGCCAATGAGTTCACCGAGGCCGTCACGCCGCTCTATACGTCGTCGCTCCTCGCGCTGGGGTTGGTTCTCTTCGTGCTGACTCTGATCGTGCTCATCGCCGCGCGCTTGATGCTGATGAAGATGCGAGCGCGCGAGGGGGAGAGGACTTGAACCTCTACGCGCGACGCCGGGTTGTGAATTGGGTCGGCCTGACGCTGTCGATTCTGGCAACGCTCTTTGGGCTCTTCTGGCTCTTCTGGTTGTTGTGGACACTGTTTGGCAACGGCCTGCAATGGATCCGCCCGCGGCTGTTTCTCGAATCCACGCCGCCCCCTGGAGCGAACGGCGGGTTGGCGAATGCTATCGCGGGCAGCGTAATCCTCACCATCGTGGGTCTGGGCATGGGTGCGCCTGCCGGTATTCTCGCTGGAACCTATCTGGCGGAATTCGGCCGGACGTCGCGCTTTGGTTGGATCGTCCGTTTCGTCAACGACATCCTGCTCAGCGCCCCGTCGATCATCATCGGCGTCTTCGTCTATGGCCTCATCGTGTTGCGAGTCGGGCATTTCTCGGGTTGGGCGGGCGCGGTGGCCCTCGCGCTGATCGTCTTGCCGGTCGTCGTGCGCACCACCGAAAACATGATGCGCCTGGTTCCAGACAGCTTGCGTGAGGCGGCGGCCGCGCTCGGAGCGCCGAGCTGGAAGGTCACCATCGTCATCGTCTACCGTAGCGCCTTGCCGGGGATCATGACCGGTGTGTTGCTCGGGATGGCGAGGATCAGCGGCGAAACCGCGCCCCTGCTGTTCACCGCCCTCAACAACCAATTCTGGAGCACCGATATGAGCCGGCCGTTTCCCAACCTGCCGGCGGTCATCTTCCAGTTCGCAATGAGCCCGTACGAAGACTGGCAGCACCTGGCGTGGGCCGGCGCGCTGCTCATCACCGTCACCATCCTTGTCATCAGCATTGCCGCCAGGATGCTCCTGAGGCGCACGAGATCATGAGTCGACACATGGAATCACCGGAAGCTTCATCCACGCGCAACCAACCTTCGGTCCCCGCGCACGCCGAGGTCTCCCCGCGCCCGACGGCCGGCGTCCCGGCCAAAACCGCCGCACCCGCCACGAGCCCCAAGCTGGAGATCCGGAGCCTTAGCTTTTTCTACGGCAAGTACCGGGCGCTGCACGACATCGACCTGGACATTTACGACCGCCAGATCACGGCATTCATCGGCCCATCCGGCTGTGGCAAATCCACGCTGCTGCGAGCCTTGAACCGCATTTACGAGCTCTATCCCGGGCAACGCGCGACCGGCAAAATCATGCTCGACGGCCGCAACCTTCTCGAGCGTGCGGACGACGTCAACCTGCTGCGCGCCAAGGTGGGGATGGTGTTTCAGAAGCCAACACCATTCCCGATGTCGGTGCAAGACAACATCAGCTTCGGCGTCCATCTTTACGAACGTCTCTCGCGCCCCGACATGGAGGCGCGCGTGCAATGGGCGTTGGAAAAAGCTGCCCTCTGGGACGAGGTCAAGGACAAGCTACGCCAAGATGGAACGGCTCTGTCGGGCGGACAGCAGCAGCGGCTGTGCATTGCGCGCGCCGTGGCCGTCAAGCCGGACATCCTGCTACTCGACGAACCGGCCTCCGCGCTGGATCCCATCTCGACGCAGAAAATTGAGCAACTCATCGCCGAGCTCAAGAAGGACTACACCATCGCAATCGTGACCCACAACATGCAGCAAGCGGCGCGCGTTTCGAACTACACGGCCTTCATGTATCTCGGCCACCTGGTGGAGTTCGGCGACACCAAGAAAATGTTCACGAAGCCGGCACAGCAACAGACCGAGGAATACATCACGGGGAGGTTCGGATGAGCCTGCGTCAGCATACCAGCCGGGAGTTTGAAGCGGAGCTCGAGTCCGTCCGGCAGCGGATCTCCGAGATGGGGCGGCACGTGGACCGCGTTCTGGAGTCGGCCGGAAAGGCGCTGCTGGCGGGCGACAGCGAACTTGCCGAGCGGATCATCGTCGGGGACGAGGAGACGGACTCCATGGAATTGGAAATAGACCACCTCTGTCTCGAGATCCTCGCGCGCCGGCAACCGGTGGCCGATGACCTGCGGCTCCTGACCTCGGCGCTAAAGCTGGTCATCGATCTGGAGCGGATCGGCGATCTGGGTGTCAGCATCGCGGGGCGGGTGGTGGAGCTAGGGCGCGAACCACCGCTGATCCCTTATGAGGACCTGATGCGAATGATGGTCACGACGCGCGAAATGTTGACGGAGGCGCTGGAGGCGCTGAGGAGCCAGGATGTTGCCCGTGCCAGCCGGGTCATCGACAAGGACGAGGTCGTCGATGCCTACTACTCGCAAATCTTCAACGACATCCTGAGCCGCATGCGCGAAAGCCCGGAAAACATATTTCGCGCCACCCGCGTTCAGGCCATTTCCAAGTACATCGAAAGGATCGGAGATCACGCCGCAAACGTGGCCGAGCGAGTGATTTTCATCGTGACCGGCGAGGATGTGCGCCACTTTTCGCGGATGAGTCGCAGCGACTTTTCCTGAGAGTGTGCCTGCTACCAGTCGGCCAGAAATCCATCCATTCGCGTCTGGTCGTATCCGACCAGCAAGCGACCGCGCACATCGAGGATGGGCACCCGATCCGCGGAAATTCCGAAGCGCGAGGTTTTCTGTTGCAGCTCGCGAGCAGCGGAAGGGTCATTCTCGATGTCTTTGGAAACGAAAGGAATGAGGTTGGAAATCAGGTAGTGGCGCGCCGCCTGGCAGGCCTCGCACCACGGCGTGCCGTAAAGGACCACGATGGGTGGCTCGCCCGGGGGACCCTCCCGTTCAGCTTTCTCGCGCAGAGATGGGCGATGCGGACCTGCCAGCGGGCAGGAATCGCCAGGCGGTAACTGTGCCAGCGCGCCGGTCTCGAACGCCTCGCGCGCCATCACCCGCGGCCGCGTCTTGCCGTTGGCAAGCAACTCACGCAGGTCCAAGACGTCGACCTCGGACGTGTTCCGCCTTGGGGCCGCGCCGTTGGCCTGGCCCATGACCCGCACCACTCGCCGGGTCACTTCGGGGACGTTGTCGGCCTTGTCGGTCGTGGCGAAGATTCCGTCGGTTTCGACGTAAGTAAAGAGCAGCGCCGAATCCTTGCTCACCTCGCGCGGTGGCAGCTCGGCCCGGGTCGGGGGTGGCGAAGGCGGGACCGCGCCTTTCTTGCAGGCGCTGACTAGAACCAAGAGAGCAAAGACTATGCGGGCTCGAAAGCCCGGCCGATAGAACCGGATGGCGCGCAGGAATCCCATGGGGTCACCTTCGGGCCAGAAACTAGCAGCGCGTCGCCGGACCAATGTGACAAGAATGCAACGGCCCCAACCCGTGCGGCGCAAGTGCCACTATTCGCAAGCGAATGCCTCACGGTGGCGCAAGCGGTCGAATGTTGCACTGTCTTCGCCTCATCGTTCCTGAGATGTCACGCACTGTACGTCGCGGTTGCTCTACTCTGCAACCATGGCTCTCGCACAAATGCCGTGTTCTGGGCCGGGTGGGGGCAGCCGCTACAACGAACTGGCAAGCCCAGCCTATGCCAACACATGTCGGCGCGTTGTGGTGACGGGCATTGGCGTGGTGACACCGTTCGGCCACGACGTGGAAAACTTCTGGCAGGCGTTGCTGGCTGGCCAATCATGTATCGCGCCGATAACCCGCCTCGACACCTCCGACTTTCCCATTCACTTTGGCGGCCAGGTCGCTGACGTCACGACGACCCCGTTTCTTCCCGCCTCCCTCATCCGTCGCAACGACCTGTCGACCAACATCGGCCTTCTGGCAGGCGGCTTGGCTCTCGAGTCAGCCGGCCTGGGCGCCTTGGCCGAGCACAGACGCCCCATCTCGGTCATGGTGGGCTCGGCCTTCGGGGCGATGCAGGGCCTGCAGGATGTCTACGACGCCTTCTACATGCGCGGCTGGCGCAAGATGCATCCCCTGTCAGTTCCCCGTAACATGTTCAATTCCCTGTCGAGCAACCTTTCGATCCAATTCAAACTGGGCGGCAGTCACCACACCGTGGCGGCGGCGTGCGCGTCGGGCGCGGTGGCCATCGGCGAGGCGTTTCGCCGCATTCGCCACGGCGAAGACGCTGTCGTCCTGGCTGGCGGCGCGGACGCGCCCATCTGTGGCAGTGTGCTGGCCGGCTGGACACAGCTGCGCGTACTTTCGCAGCATACCGAGCCAGCCGAGGCCAGTCGGCCCTTTGACAAGGATCGCGATGGCCTGGTGATGTCCGAGGGAGCCGGCATGCTGGTTCTGGAGGAGCTGGAGCATGCCCGGCAACGAGGGGCCCGCTGTTGGGGCGAAATCGTGGGTTACGGCGCTAGCAGCGACGCCAGCCACTTGACCGCGCCCGAAGGTCCCGGGCAGTGCGAGGCCATCCTACGTGCGCTCCGTTCCGCCGGTTTGCAGCCAGAAGACATTGACTACGTCAATGCCCATGGCACATCGACCAGACTGAACGACGAAACTGAGACGCAGGCGCTGCGCGCGGCTTTTGGCGATCATGCCGCCAACCTCGCGGTCAGCGCCAACAAGTCCATGCTCGGCCACACCATGGGCGCGTCGGGCGCCTTGGAGCTGGTGTCCACGTTGCTCACTTTGCGCGACGACGTCATTCCGCCGACCATCAACTACCACAACCCCGACCCGGCGTGCGACCTGGACTACGTGCCCAATCAGGCGCGGCGCCGACCCGTGCGACTGGCCATCAAGAATTCCTTCGCCTTCGGCGGAGAGAACGCCGTGCTGGTTGTCAAGAAATCAGAGGAGTTGCCACAATGACCACAGATGAAATCCGCGACCGACTTGCCCACATCATTGTCGAGAAACTCAACAGTGGCGTCGTGATAGAGGAGGTACGCTGGGAGAGCAATCTGCGCGACGATCTGGGGATCGACTCGCTCGCTGCTGCAGAATTGTTGTTCGAGATCGACCAGGAGTTTGGCGCACCCATTGGCACAGTGGACGCGCGATCGCTGGTGACCGTACGCGATGCGGTCACCGCGATTTCGCGTGGCCTGCCGTCAAGCCGGGCGGCGTGACGCGCCCGGCGGGCCATCAGGCGACGCTGCTTGCGGGCGTCGGGCCCGCGACGCTTGCGTAACGTTGGTACCCAGCGTTGCCCATGTAGCGGCGCAGGAGTTGTGGGTCAGTGGCGCGCAGATCGACGATGATAAGGCCGTCGATGCATTTGCCAAACCCTTCGTCGACGTTGAAGCTCAGCAAAGAGGCGCCCAGGCGCAGGTAGTGTCGCAGCAGCATGGGGAGGCCTTTTCGGTCGCCTTCGATGTCCGATACCAACGACGACACATCCTCGGTGTCGCGCACCAGGGCGGCCAAGGCCTCGCGTTCCTGGCGGTTCAGGCGTTCGCGTGGCGGGTTGCGCGCCTTGACCAGGGAGGCCAGTTCACGGTCGCCGCGCAGCCGAGAGAGAAACTCCACCATGAGGCGACGTGACAGGCCAGCGTAGGCTTGACTGATGCTCACCGGTCCAAACAGGATCTTGCACTCAGGATTGCGCACCAGGTACCCGCCAATGCCCCGCCACAGGAGGGACAGCGGCGCGGCCTGGCCCTGGTACTCCGGCCGCACGAATGAGCGGCCGAGCTCCAGCGCCGGGCCCAGGCGTTGCAAAAACCCGGCTTTGAATTTGAACAGCGTGTTGGTGTAGAGACCATCGGCGCCCTGTTGCGGCAGAATCTCGTCGACGCGCCCCAGACGATAACTGCCCACAATTTCGTGTCGGGCCGTATTCCAGAGAAACAGGTGGAAGTAGTGTTGGTCGAAGATGTCCAGATCGAATGGTTGGCCCGTGCCTTCGTGGACGGCCCGGAAGGCCTGCTCGCGCAGGCGGCCGATCTCGATGAGCGAGGAAGGAATCTCGCGGCGGGTTGCCATGAACACCTGGAAGTCCTCCTGCTCGACCAACAGCGACGTCGAGGGCAGTGCCATGACCTCGTCGTGAAGGCAACGAGATGGCTGTGGCTCGCGCATAGGTTGTGCGTGGACATTCTTCTCATTGGGGGCGAAACGTGGGCGAATCGCACTCTCTCGCCACTGCAGCATGTAGGTCTTAAAGCGCAGGTAATCGGTCAAGGTCAGATCGTCGGGATATCGAGCGATCTTATACGGCGGGATGGGACGCCCAATGCGCACGGAAACCCGCGAGCGGCTGCGCTTGAGAAACTCCGAGGGCAAGAGAGCCGTGCGCAGCCGCGGATGGATCAGGCCCGAAAGCTGGAAGGCCAGACTGTTGTGGCCCTCGAAGAACATGGTGATGGCCGTGGCGCCGGTTCGACGAGCCAGCACCGCCACCGTGCGGTGCCAAGTCGGGTCAGCGATGCAGGCCTGCCTCAAGTGTAGATGCGATACCGTCCCGGCCGGAAAGATTCCCAGTGCACCGCCTTGGGCCAGCCACTTCATGGCCAGCCGAAGCTGCGAGGTATTGCGCTGAATGGCGTTGTCGTCACCCAGGACGTCCACGGGCAGAATCCAGGGACGGAACTCCGGAATCCGGTGAAGCAGGCGATTGGCAAGCAAGCGAAAGTCAGGGCGGGCCTGGGTCAGAATATCGCCCATGATCAGCCCGTCGATAGCGCCGAAGGGATGGTTGGCCACCACGATGAGCGGCCCGGCGGAAGGGATCTTGGCCAAGTCTTCGGGCAGAAGGTCGTAGTACACACCGAAGGTGCGAAGGGCTGTGGCGAAGTAGTTGCGATCAGCGGTCGATGGCGAGGCCAGCGCGTAGAGGTCGTTGATGGCGGAAAGGGAGAATGCCTGCTCAATGGGCTTCTTGATCAGACGAAACAGAGTACGTCCAATCGGATTCCCAATGGTTGCTCCCAGGTCAATGAGACGCGCCGGGCGCCCGTCCGAACCAACGTCGTGCACTTTGCTGCCAGACATGGCAGGGACTCCTCGCGCTAGTAGCACCAGATGGGTACGCCTTGCGCGGCAGTGGCAAACCAGTCTTCCAGGCGCAGAGTGCGGAGCAATTCGTCCCGTTCAAAATCCTGCACATCGGTTTCGTGCTCAGCCTCCACGGCATGCTGAGACCGGCTTCGAGCGACACTGCCGTCTTGCTGATCCTGCTTTAATGTCACCATGTGAACCTCCCTTTCCACAGGGAATAATAGGACTTCTCGCGTGTTCACCCCGTGACAGGAAAGCAACCTTTCTGTGGCGTTGCTGCGCGAACTAGGCTGCGTGCTTCAACAAGGCCGCATTGCGGCGCAACGCACTGTCCAGCCAATCGGCGGTGTTTGCCCTGAGAAAGCGTCGGTGCAGGGCCTGCGCGCGATCGCGAAAATGCGCGGCCACCACCCGGGCCGCAGCCGCGTGCGCGGCTTTGCCCCGCGCCTCCCAGGAGGCTGCTTCGCGGGCTATCCACTCGGCCAGCACAAAGGCGTCGTGAAGCTTCCCAAGAATCTCTTGCAGATCCTTGAAGCGTCGTACGGCCGAAGCGCGACCGCCGAACAGAGCGCGATCCAACTCGGCGGCATAGCGAAGCCAGCGACAGTGCCGGCGGATGGCATGCAAAGCCATGGGAGCGAAGTGTCTGCCCAAAGCGCGCAGCTCATCGAGTGCCACCCGGGCGTGCCTTCGACGCGCTTCGGCCAAGCGCAAAGCGGCTTCGCCTGAGTCGGCCCCGCCGCGCGCAATCAGGAGGTCGAGATCCTCGTGCAACCGAGTCGCATCGAAAGCAGCCAGCGCCTTGGCCAGCCCCGCGTGGGCATGGTCACGCGCAGTCGCAAGCCGGCTTCGCAAGAGACGCACCGCCATGGGGCTCTCGACCCGCGGTGCTTCGGCATCAAAGAGCGCGACGCTGACATCAAGGTCGCGTCCTTGCCCAGCTAGCCGCGTCAACGCACGCAGGCGCCTGAGCGAGCGCCGCACGCGACGCCCCGTCGGTCTTTGCGCAGCCACGGGCAGGGCCACGCGCAGGCGGCGCGAAGCGACCCGGATCTGGTGAATCGGCTCTTCTTTGCCGGCCTGGGCGCCTGGCAAATTGGCGAACAGCCGTTGCACGTGCTCACGCAAGAACTGCGTGGTGGGCTGCTCGTGCTGCTGGTTTCGCCGTTTCACGGGCTGCCAGTCTGGAACGAGAAACACCGACGGACAAGATCACAAACGACATGGGAGTATAATGGCGCGAATGAAACTCAAGAAGCTCGTCCAGGAAACCGGCCGGCTCTGCCAGCCCTACTGCATCCGCGAAGGCAAGGACTTCCGGCTCAAAGACATCGATCCGTCGGACACTCGCCCGCTCAAGTCCGAGGACAAGGCCCGCGCCAAGGAAATCCTTGCGATGGGCATCGAAGCCCTGGCGAAGTTGCAGGACATTCTCTATGCACAGGACTCCTGGGCGGTATTGCTCATCTTTCAGGCCATGGACGCCGCCGGCAAGGACGGCGCCATCAAGCATGTCATGTCCGGTATCAATCCCCAGGGCTGCCAGGTGGCCTCGTTCAAGGCACCCTCAGTCGAGGAACTGGACCACGACTACCTCTGGCGCTGTCAGAAGCATCTGCCGGAACGGGGGCGCATTGGAATCTTCAATCGCTCTTACTATGAAGAGGTGCTTGCGGTGCGCGTACATCCCGAGTTTATCGAGAAGCAACACCTGCCGCCCCAGGTGGTCGACAAGAAGATTTGGGAGCACCGCTTTCAGGATATCTGCGCCTTTGAACGCTACCTCGCCCGTAACGGCATCGCCATCTGCAAGTTCTTCCTTCATGTGTCGTATGCCGAGCAGAAGCGGCGCTTTCTCGAACGCCTCGACACGCCGGAGAAGAATTGGAAGTTCTCTACGGCCGACGTCGCCGAACGCCAACACTGGCGCGAGTACATGGTTGCCTACGAAGACATGATCCGCGCCACCGCCACGCCCTGGGCTCCTTGGTACGTCGTGCCCGCTGACCACAAGTGGTTCACCCGCGCGGTGGTGGCCGGCGCGGTCATCGACGCGATGGCCTCACTCGATTTGAAATACCCCGAGGTGGACAAGGCCCAGCGCGCCCAGTTGGCCGCGGCCCGCGCGGCGCTGCTGCCGGCCAAAGCGCCTTCAACCCGTTGATGCAGTCACAGCAGGTTGCTGGCCAGGTCCGCCAGAGCCGAACGCTCACCCTTGGTCAAATTGATGTGCGCGTAGATGCTCTGGCCCTTCATGCGATCGATGAGATAAGCTGTCAGATTCGTCAGGCGCCAAGGGCGCGCGCGATGAAATATGTGAGGGCGGCCATGAGCGCGGACGCAGGAATAGTGAAGATCCACGCCCACAGAATGCGACTGGCCAGGCCCCAGCGCACTCGGCCGGGGTTGGAGACGGAGCCCACGCCCACTATGGCGCCGGTGATGGTGTGTGTGGTGGACACCGGGATGCCTAGCTGGGTCGCGATGAAGATGGCCAGCGAGCCGCCGGTTTCGGCGCAGAAGCCGCCGAAGGGACGCAGCTTGGTCAGGCGCATGCCCATGGTCTTCACGATTCGCCAGCCGCCCGCCATGGTGCCGAGACCCATGGCAGCGTGGCACGACAGCACGATCCACAACGGGAAATTCGACGTGGTGGGAAAACTCTTGCCCAGAAGTCCCTGTGAGTAGAGCAGCACGGCGATGATTCCCATGGTCTTCTGGGCGTCGTTGCCGCCGTGATTGAGGCTGAATGCTGAGGCGGACAAGAATTGCAAACGGCGGAACCATCTGTCCACCCGTCCCGGCGTTTGCCTGCGCAGGAGCCACGAGCATCCAATCATCAAAATCGAAGCAGCGAGATACCCGATCACAGGCGAGATGAGAATGAACGCCGCAGTGGCGCCGATTTTGCCCCAGCCCAGGATGCCGAGACCAGCCTTGGAAACGCCTGCACCTATCAGCCCACCCACCAGGGCATGCGACGAGCTGGACGGCAGTCCCCACCACCAAGTGAGCAGATTCCACGCGATGGCGCCGGCCAGCGCGCCGATGATGACCGCCATGTCCACCACGGCCGGGTCGATGATGCCCTTGCCGATGGTGCTGGCCACGTGCAACTTGAACAAGGCGAAGGCGATGAAGTTGAAGAACGCGGCCCACAGCACCGCCCGGAATGGCGTGAGCACGCGCGTGGATACTATGGTGGCGATCGAGTTGGCGGCGTCGTGGAAGCCGTTGATGAAGTCGAAAGCCAGGGCCGCCGCCACGACCACAACAACGAGAACCCAATGGCCAGCAGTCATGACCAGACCGTTCCCTGGCACACGGTGCGGTCGGGCTTACCCCCTTCTCGCGGATGGGCCTTGCTGTTGCTCATGTCTCGCGGGCCAGTGAGCCAGCTTTGGGCGTCGACCGCGTTACGGTTTTGTGACAATAATGTGACAACTACGCGAAGGGCCCGCGCGGCTTGCGCCCAAACGCATGCGTCGCGGCAGTGTGATAGGCCTTGCGGTATCTGGCGGCGTCCTTCAACCGCGGCGAGGCGTAGTCACGCAGAAGAGTGCCCGCCAGCTCCTTGATCCACCAGACTACTGGGGTGCCATCGATGGAATGAAACCCGTTCTCCAAGACACAACGTTTCGACATCGACCTCGTGCAGACCCCGCCTGGAGATCCGTGCGGGCGCGCTGGCGCTCACGTTCTTGTTTCGTAGCGACCTGCGGCCGATGAACACCGCGCACACGATCAGTCCCGAGCAGGCCGAGCAGTTGTTGCAAGCGCGGCGTTCGATTCGACGGTATCGGGACAAGCTGGTTCCGCGCGAGAGTCCCAACGGACCGCTCACCGGCGCTCGGAACGCAAGCCTTGCCCAGGGCCATTACCATGGTAATGTAACTTCATGACGCTTGCGCAATCCAAGGTCACAGCACAGGGGCAGATTTCGGTTCCGGCGGAAGTGCGGCAGAAGCTAGGTATTGGACCGGGTGCCGTGCTCGAATGGAGTGAAGAACAGGGGCAGATCGTTGTGCGCCGTTTCGACGACGTGCAGAGACTTTGAAGGCCCTCATTTTCCGTCGATGTGCTGTGCGGTAACGGTTGCCACGGGAGGCGCAGGGTAGGTCAACCCCATGGCTGCGCCAGCAGAACCAGAGTACCGGACCTGAAGGTCGAGGACTGGGTGCGCGACGCGGAGTAGCGTCGCAAGCCTGCGGCTGTGTGCAGTCGGAGAAAAGGAGGGCAAGGGTCACGGTTGCCTGTGGCGCTTTGGGGCATCGCCGAACCCGGACACAGTCATCCCCATGGCAGCCACGATGCCGACGGCAGCATCGAGCGAGATGACCGCGCCCTTGACCTTGTTCTCGGTGGGGTTGAAGAGAAGGTTGCTGGCGCCAGCCAGGTTCGCACGCGATAGGTTGGTTTGCTGGAACCGGCTTCGGTCAAGACTTGAACCGGAGAAGTCAGATTCGGTTAGGTTGGCCTCGGAGAAGTTCACCTCCAGCATTCGGCAATCCTTGAAGGTGCATTTCCTGAGATCTATGCGAGCGAAAGAGCTGTAGTCGAGCACGCACTCCTTGAAGGACGCATCCAGCGAGCGGTGGCCGTCGGACCAGTCGATGCCCATCAGCTTGGACCCCTCGAACTTCACCCCGCGCAGGGCGGTCCCGTAGACCTTGGCCATGGTCCAGTCCGACAAACGGACTATGCAGTCTTCGAATCTGCAGTCACGTAACCGGACTTCGGCAAGGGTACATGAAACAAGGCGACGCCGAGGCTGAGGAATCCTGCGATGACGAGCCATCCATGGTGCATGTCGTGTCTCCCGAGGCAGGTTGGGCGGGCATGAGGATGCAGCGTCGAGCCCAGCCTGACAAGTGCTGGGCAACCGGGAAGACTAGCCAGGGGACGGCGAGAAGTGGTCTGCGACCAGCCACCAGCATCCGTCGCGTTTTTCCAAGGTCATGAGGTCGCGGCCGACGATCCTTCCCATGTCAGTTCTCCACCCCAAGGGTTCGCAGCACTTCGGGCCGGTTCAGAACTTTGCGCAGGACGCTGGCGAAGTCGGATGACTGGGCGACGGGCTGCGAGCGCAGCAGTTCGGCGTAGGCCTGCTCCACGTGGCCTTGTAGATCGCGGGCACGGGCTGCGGCCTCTTCCTTGGTCTTGTCGAGGTGGACCTTGGTGAAGCGAAGGCGCGCCGGATCGACGATTCCCTGCCGGATGAAGCCTTGGGTTTTGCGGGCGCAACGGCACGGGCCGTTCGGGTCGATCAGACCACAGCGTCCGGTCAAGAACTGACGCAGTTGATGTCTGGCGCGCGCCAGCCGCTGTCGGGCGTTGTCGCAGGAGATCCCCAGCACCTCGGCGGCCACGGCGTCAGTGGCCTCGAAGATATCTCCGAGCACGAACGCCATCCGGTGCTCGCGGTCGAGGCATAGCAGCATCGCCATGAGGCAGCCGACCTTCGCCTCCTCGATGACCAGGCGAACATCTACCGGCAGGCTCCCCTCGTCAGGGGGATCGAGGTCAGGGGTCGCATCGAGTGTCTGCGCGAAACAGGTGAAGTCGTGAACCACGTGCTCGACGCGGCCCTTTTTGCAGGCGAGCAGCTGGCGCACGGCGATGCGATAGGCCCAGGTTCGGAAGGCAGCGTCTCCTCGGAAGGACGCCAGGTTGGTCACAATGCAGATGAGGATTTCCTGGGTAGCGTCGGCAGCGTCATCGGGCGAGTAGAGCATTCGCTGGGCCAAGCTGTAGACGAAGCCTTGGTGGCGTCGGATGAGCTGTTCCAGCGCGCCTCGGTCTCCTTGGACAGCCGCGTGGACCAGGGCCGCATCGGAGCTGTCGCTATCGTGGGTGGTGGCGAGCGGTCTTGTCATGATTGGGTCACTCATGCCTGCTTGGAGGGACTTTTCAAGCCGAGTGTGACAGATGCAGGACTGCAGAGGGGACGAGGGAATCGGGGTCAGCAGGTGGCCAGGCTCCGAATTTGCGCTATGAACGCAGCTCAAAGGAGATCTGCCGTGAACCACGTTGTCGTCGACCAGGAACGCTGTCTTCATGATGGGTTTTGCGTCTCGGTTTGTCCGGTTTTCGCGCTTGAGTTGGAGACCACGCTCGTCGGCGCCGTGCCCACGTCCAGTCAGGGCAACCGTTGCATCCGCTGCGGCCACTGCGTGTCGGTCTGCCGTGCGGGCGCGCTGGCGCTCACGTTCTTGCCTCGCAGCGACCTACGGCCGATGAACACCGCGCACACGATCGGTCCCGAGCAGGCCGAGCAGTTGTTGCAATCGCGGCGTTCGATTCGACGGTATCGGGACAAGCTGGTTCCGCGCGAGATCATTGCGCGTGCGCTGGACAGCGCCCGTTTCGCACCCTCGGGGGTCAATCGTCAGCCGGTGGCCTGGACCGTGGTGAGCGGCCTTGATGCCGTCCACAGGCTGGCGGCGGGCGTGCTGGAATGGGCACGCACGCTGGTGGAGCAGAAACACCCATTGGCCGAGCGTTTCGGTTTCGCCCGCTTTCTTGTGGCCTGGGAAAAGGGCGAGGATCTGATCCTGCGCCACGCCCCTCACGTGGTTTTGGCCCACACGCCTGCCTCGGATCCCACTGGCCCGGGCTCGGCCACCATTGCGGTCACCTATTTTCAGATCGCCGCCGAGGCCTTGGGACTCGGCACCTGCTGGGCCGGATATCTTCAAATCGCGCTCAGCATGTCCCCCGCCGTAGCCAAGCTGGCCGGCATCCCCGAGGGGCGCCAGGCCCACGCCGCCACGCTGCTCGGCTATGCGAAACACGAGTACGTAGCCATTCCACCGCGCAAGGCCCTCGACGTCACGTGGACCTAGTGCCTCCGGTCAGGAGAGCGGTCATGTTTCGGTGGACGAGACGCCCGGACGGCAAGGCGCGACGAGGGCGCATACTCGACGTATGTAACCGAGGAGCAACGCAGCCGGCCGGGATGGATCGGCCGCCCAAACGTGGCCGAAATTCTGACCGGAGGCACTAGAGCACCGAACGGTTTGCCTCCCGTCGTGAAATCGCGGATTTGCGTCGCGTCCCTTCGTTGCTCGTCGGTCAAATTATTCCAGTCGCACGCGCCGATCTTCCGGCCCGGCGGACGAGCCCAGCAGTCGGGCGGCATCTGGCTCGCAGAGCCTGACGAACTCCTTGTCCCCACGCTGGCAGGACCCAAAGTCCACGCGGCCAACCATGCCCATCCGCGCTCATTGTGTCGAGCGGTTCCAAGACCAACCGGGTTCAGGAAGAAACGCAGATGGCAATCAATTCATCTCGACGGTGGCACCCCGGATGCGGTGCAGGCCTTCGGCGGTCGATATGATCTTGGCGCCCCTGACCACGACCTTGCCATCCGCGGTGAGCGCGATGCTGGCCTTGCCGCAGCGGAGGACGACCTCTTTCTTGCCAGTCATGACAATGCGTTCGCCATCGACGATTGCGTCCAGTCGCCTTTCCTCGGATGCTGCCTTCATTTCTTCCTGGCTCTGCGGCACCCCGATCACCACTGGCCGGGTTCGGTCGCGGTCGGCAAAGCACACAAGCACATGGCGGCCCACGTGACGAGGCCCGAGTGCCACGGTAGTGGTGGCAAAAATCCCCCTGCCGCCTCGTCCGGATAGATCGACGCAGGGACTGCCATCTGGACCAAGAAGGGCCAAACGGCCGACGACAACGTCTGGCAAAACGGAACTGGCGGTACGGCGGGGTTGGCTCTTGCGAATCACTGAACTTGCGTTCTTGCGGCTGGGCTTCATGGTGACCTCACGGACTTGGAGACTGGTTTGAGTGGATCATTCGGCGGGCAACAGGCGGCGCCAGAAATCGAGGAATTGGGTAGAGCTCTCGCCACGAAAACTGGCGCGCAAGAAGGCGTGCCCATAGGCCTGCATGTCGAAGGCGAGCATGGCCGGCACGCCCAGACCCGGCGCCCCGACATCGACTCCGCGATACAAGCGGACCGCATTTGCGAGCTGGCCGCGGACTTCATGCCAGCGCTGGCGCGTCGCCCCTGCATCCGGATGGGGAACCTCTGCAAGCCCGTCCGGATCGACGTCTTCCGGTTCCTCAACCTTCTCGAACAGGGTACGCGCATCAACCGCGCGATCCTCGGCCCGCGCCAACGCCAAGCCCGCGGCTGCTGCCGAAAACTCGGTATCCATGTCCAATGCATCGAGGACAAACGGTGTTGCGGCCGCCCCGGCCACCACCAGGGCGTCAACGTGGGCCTCCAACCGGGCGTCGAAAAGCCGCATACTGCGCGGATTGTGGTCTGGCGATCGCAGGGCGTGTGGTCGAAGACCCAGGAAGTCTTGGATCTCGTCAAGATGCCTCTGGTAGAGGGCGGTGATCGGTTGGGCGGCCGGATAAAGCATCGCTGGTGTCGCTGGTTCAGGGGGTGATTTCGATGCGGCCGAGGTCCATGTCCAGGGCGCCGCCAATGACCTTGAGGTTGTCGTGGTCGTCCGAGCCGTGATACGTGATGACCGCCTTGTAGAATCCCGGTGACATGTGGAACTTGCGTCGCACTATGAACTGCAGTTCCTTGCCCGGGGCGAGTTCAATGCGGGGCTGGCCCTTGGGAAGGCGGCGCTTCACGGTCAAGAGATCGTGCCGGGCGACATCCACCTGCACGACCTCGCGCTCCCAATCGAGCTTGTCATCGGGCTTGTCCGCGGCCACGCGCATGCGCAGGCTGGTCCACCCGGGATCGGTGGAGCCAAGGGGATTATCAAAGGTCACGGCCTTCTCTCCTACGCTACGTAGGGTGACGGTCAGCTCCAGCGCATCTCCGACGCGGAAGCGGGGTTGGTTCCACGCGGCCGAACCGGCAATAACCAGATAGGCATGCTTGCGGATCTCCTCCGCCAAGTCCTCGATGGCGTTCATGGCCGCAGCCACCGGTGCGGGCGGTTGCGAAACGAAGATCTCGATTTCGGACGCTTCGCCGCTGGGGTTGTATCCGAGCGATGTGTACGGCGTATCGGGGGCGATGTTCCCGTGGTGGGCGTGGCGTGCGAAATCGGATCGCTGTACGAGCGTTCGGACCGCTTCGGAGCGGTCGGCTGGTAGCAGTCCTGAGTAGAACCCGATCTCCTGGCGGCCGCGCCAGTTGGCAGTCAAGGAAAGGGTGCTTTCCTGCCCATTGCTCAATAGGTTTACCCAAATCGACCCTCCAAATGGTCGCAGCGGATAGGAGTAAGAAATGTTCCAGAAAGTCTCTTTGGAAGACTGTCCGTCCTGGGGCGAATCGGCATCCTCGGCTGACCCAGGCCAAGGCCCTGCCACCACCGAACTGCCCGGAGAACCATCTTTGGTAACAGTCATTGGTTGCCTTTCTGTCTTGGTTCTTCTCGCACATCCGGCCGCCGTCGCCAGAAGACACGCACAAGCAAGTGCTGTGACTCGAGAGAGGCGTGTCATGGCTTCTATCGGGACGTGCGCAGCAGTTCCAGGGGCCCGAGGATGGGTTCAGCGTGTTTCCTAAACCAATTGGCGAACTCCTCGAAGTGGCGTGGGTAGACCTTCCGACCGGCGTTCATGATGCTCTTTGGGACGTTGGCATAGCGTCGGGACGCTTCGGCTGCGCCCTCGGGATACTCATCGTACATGCCAATCAGATGGCCGAATTCGTGAGCCCTGACCGTCACAGGGACATTTCGCAGGCCCTCCCACCAGTCATGGTCATACCACCAGCGCCCATAGTTCGGGTTGGGCACGCCGGGCGAAAGTTCCTTTCGGTTGCCAGTCGGGTGATTGGCCCCCTTGTGCAACGTGACTTTCTTGCCGTGCCCCGGCCCAAATTCGCACACCACCCGGATAGGAAAGGTGCAACAGCCATTGGACCAACCGCCGCAATCGCAACGAGCCCCGCGCCGGCATTTCTCGCGATGCAGACGGTATTTTGCGTCCCAGACGCCCTCGACCTCTCGTTTCCAGCGACGGAGTTGTCTTGGACCGGGCTTGGCGCCGTCAGGGCGGTCGAAATCCAGCTCTTTTGTTACGGTCAGACGGCCGTTGGTAAACGCCATCTCGAAATACACCTCCCACTCGAAATTGGAGCCGGTTCGCTGCAATCGCCTCCTGCCAGTCTTGTTGTTCGTCTTCCACTCGTACACCGGTGCGGTCTGCTTCGGCCTGTTGACAACCTCCGTCTTGTCAGGCGGCACCTTCACATCCAACTGGTTCGACGATTTCTTCTGTCCATCCCAGGCGAATTGCCGTGCCTCTAGCTTGACCTCCTTGGCAAAGGGGCCGCGGCGGACAATCCATTTGTGCGTGTGGGGATTCGATTGCATCTCGGTTGCGAAGGTGCCGCTGATTGCTCCCTCCTCGCCGGGCCTGCTCACCACGATGGTGACCTTTTCGCCTTTGAATCCCTCGCCTGCGACGTCCAACTCGGCCTCGTCCCCACAGCACACCTCGGTCTTCTTCCACGCCAGCTTCGTGACCTTGAGCTTCTCGGGGTCATTCTTCGCCGCGCCTGCAGGCCCAGGGGCGCCTGGTTGCATGTTGGCCGCGGGGGGCGTGTTGGTGGGCGAGCCGCCGTTGCCCAGCATCAGGTCGGTCTGGCGAAAGACGTTCTGTCCTTCCACCTTGACGTCGAAGGAATACATCGTGGGATAGGCCTTGCCCTGGATCTTGTTCGACGCCACCCCCAGGGCGCTCCCGGCTTCGTCCCCGGTGCTCAGCGCGTACGACGACGATTTGAGCATGATCGGGTTGCCGTCCGCGGTCACCGTGGCGCTGCCGTCAGCGGTGTCAGCGGATTTGGCCACGTTGGGATAGGGCAAGGGAATGGGGCCGCCCGGCGAGGGCGTCTTGCACACGTCAGGAAAGGTCATCACCACGCCGTTGCTGGTTCGGTGCACGACGGTCAGATTGTTCACGAGCACGGTGGCTGGCATGGGTTCAACCTGCTAGGGGACCAAGCAACGTCATCGCGCCCCGCTCGCCCCCGGTGGACGACGCGCAGATCAAGATTCCGCCCGGGCCACCGTAGCGTCGGGCAAAGGCGCGCGTCGCCAGGACCGCGCCCACCACGGCCGAGGCCGCGCCCACGTCGCCCAGATACTCGGCCGGGTGCCACAGTTGCCACTGCAACGGCAGTTTACCGAGGCATCGGGTTTCCACCAGCCCCCATTCGAGAAAGCGCCAACGCTCGCCGGTCAGGTCCACGATGATCCGGTGTATTGTCTGCGGGTCCACGGTTGCCAGCGCGCCATGCACCGCCCGCGACAGTCCCTCGGCGCGCAAGGCCTCGGCGGGACGAAGCCCGGTGGGTTCGCGGTCCAGTACCAGTGAGCCCACGCGCGCCAGCACGGGCGCCTGTCTGCGGGCCACGTCGTCCGCGCGTTCGAGCACCACCACGGCCGCGGCCTCGCCGGGAACCAATCCGCTGCCGCTGTCGGGCGTCTTCAAGCGTCGCTCGGCCCAGAGATCGTGCAAGAAGGTCGGCTCCAGCAGCGAATCTACCCCTGCCACCACGCACAGATCGCGCTCACGCTTCTGCAGGGCCTCCACCGCGCGCGCCATGGCCACCAAGCCGGCGGCGTGGTCCGCGGCGACGATCTCCACCGCGCCGAAGCCAGCGGCCGCCTGCCATTGCTCGCGGGCGTCGTCGACGAACGCCTTGAAGGCCTCTTCCGCGACCCCCAGCCGCTTCGCATAGGGTGCCGCCACGAACAGCGCTGCGCGCTTGGGGTCGACCGGCTCGCTAGCGCGAGGCCTCGCGCATCCTGCCAGGGCCTCGGCCAGGGGCGCTTCGATGAGCTCAAATGCCTTCTCCGTCCACGGCGCGTCCCGCAGGTCGGGCTCGGTCGCGGCCGCCACCAGGGATTCATCTTCGCCAAAGGTGACCCCGAAGTAGGGCCAGGGGGCGAATCCTGAAATGCCGGCGCGCACCGAGGCCGCCGACTGGACGGCGTCATTGCCCACCGGGCAGCGCATGCCGATTCCCGTGACGACGACGGATTGGGATTTCGCTGGCGGCGCCATCAGAGTTCCACCTTGATCCAATGAATGCCGTCGACCTGTCCTTGCACGTCCAGGTGCGCCCGCCAGGTCAGGCTCACCGCGCGCTTTTCCATGTCCACCTCGATGGTATCGCAGGCGACTGTGGGAGTCTCGCGCCTTTCCAAGACGCGCACCACAACCTGCGGACGCACGCGCGGCACCTCGAAACGCAGGTATCCCTCCGGCGCCATTCCGTAGATCTCCATGGGCTCGCCGCCGACGAGATAGCCGGGGTAGATCTGGTCAGGCGGCGCCGCCTGGTTGTAGCGCGGATCGAAATCCACGGGAGGCAAGGGCATGCGATCCTTGCTCCAGGCTTGGTCGTAGGTCCCGGCGAAGCTGGAACGCGGGCTCCAGGCAGGCCCGATGGGCCCGAGAGCATGGGGGCGCGGTCGCTGGTCGGGGGCGGCAATCGGATGCTGGGGATCTTCCAGGTTGGCCACGGACTGGCCCGCGATTTCCTTGCGGCTGCGCTTGCCACGGAACCCCATGCCGACAGGGTTTTCTGGACAGGCGTCCACAATCCCCGGCACCGAGTCGTCCACGCCACCAAAGGCACGTTCATAGACGATCGGGATCTTCTCGAACCGGGCGGGCTGGGACACGCCCATGCCCACCAGCCGCTTCTCCCAGCGTCGATCCCCGAACACCTGAACCAGTTTTCTCATCTTCTGCGGTCCAAAACGGAAACCCGCAAAATTCCAGTTTGGGTCACGCTGGTTTGGGTAGCAACAGCCCGAAATCAGGATATCCGTGGCTGGCTTGAACAGCACCATGTCCGAGGCGCCGGCCAAGCTGGTGGCCGCCGGATCGCCCCAATAGACGTCACCCCCACGCAGCGGGGATTGTTCCTCAGCCGGAAGCAACTGGGCGGATGCCGTCAATCGGAACGTCCCCTTGACCACCACCGACAGAACCTCGCGCCCGTCGGAATCCATGCGCAGGCTTGTCTCTGCCGCGAAGTCGGTCAGGTTCACCAAGTCCAACACGCGGAAACCTTACCAGATCCTCAATGGCTGAAGTTCTGCAAGTGGGCGTGCAGACTTCCTTTCACGCGCATTTCCCCGGCCCTGACTGCCGGGTGGCTTCCATCCGACTGCGCGTGGACATGTTTGGCGACCAGAAGCACTGGTTCCCCACCAAGGACGTCATCGCCAGCGCGGAATTCACCCGCATCGGTCCTGAATTGTTCAATCCATATGTGGGGCCAACGTGATCTCCTTTGCGCGTTGGCCAACTATGCCAACAAAGGACAATCGAGAAGTGCCAGGACGTCGAGCGAAGCCAGGAGTTCGCGACATCTCGCGGGTGGCGGTCAGCACACACAGCATACACCCCTTGACTCGACCTCCCTCCCTCGCCATCGTCTACCGCATGACGGTACCGCGTAGGCCGCGTGGGGGCACAACGTGAACAAGCCTGGGCAGGGCAGTTCAGACACCCTGTCTTATGACCGTCCTGTGC
>Ga0224523_1000389_pt1 | contig 24542 bp, 22 predicted proteins | sample CFST50metaG_FD_182732 | JGI IMG/M metagenome (GOLD analysis project Ga0224523, IMG submission 182732) | Peat soil microbial communities from Stordalen Mire, Sweden - C.F.S.T50 | ecosystem: Environmental > Terrestrial > Soil > Wetlands > Peat | place: Sweden: Norrbotten County, Stordalen Mire...
GGGGTACCCCGAGCCGGGATCGAAATATGATTTATTATATACCAAAAATAATACATGATAATATGTTATATTGTTTATATTCAATCTTATATGTTTAATTATGTGTTAAACTAAATTATTAATGTTTTAAAATGTTGCATACATGTGGTGCAAATTTATTATATTTGCACCACCATTTTTAAATTTTTTTTCCATGGCAACAGTTCAAGCCTTTATAAGGGTTTCACAAAAAAAAATTGAGAAAACAAATATACGTTTTAGATTAAGAGACGGAAGAAAAATTCAACTATTCCATGTGTCAGAAATCCAAATTAATCCTGATTTGTTCGATAGTAAAAAACAAAAAGTCAAAGAAAGGGTACTCTTTAATGATAGAGATGAATTTAATAAATCTATAGTAGATCGCAAAACCCTGATAGAATCAATTTATAACAGCGAACTCAATCGAGGGTGTATTAACTCAGAGTGGTTGGAGGCCAAAATAAAAGAGAAGGTACACCCAGAAAACATTAAACAGAATGAAGAAGCTGAGGAAACCTTTTTCGATGTGTTTCAGGAATTTCTAAAAAAACGAAAACTATCAACTACACGAATTAACAATTATAAGGTGGTTTTTCGGGCATTACAACGTTTTGAATTATACACTACTAAAAAAATAAAAAAACCATTTAGATTAACATTTGATTCCATTACACCAAGTATGTTAATTGAAATTGAAACTTTTTTAAAAGACGAGTATACATTTTATGAAACAATACCTGAAATATACATAGCAGTTCCTGAAAGTAGAACACCTAAACCAAGAGGACAAAATACAATTAATGATATTTTCAAGATACTTAGAACATTTTATATCTGGTCAGTAGATACTGGAAGGACAGCTAACAATCCTTTTAAAAGTTTTAAAGTGGAAGAGTGTGTTTACGGAGACCCTATATATATTTCCAGTGAAGAACGAAACATATTATACAATACAGATCTTACACATCGACCTCTTTTAGCTATTCAAAGAGATATTTTCGTATTCCAATGTTTAATCGGACCAAGAGTATCAGACTTTTTCAGTATGACAAGGGCAAATATTATTGATAATGCCATCGAATATATACCGCGAAAAACAATAGATGGGAGACCAGATACACTTAGAGTACCCTTTATCCCAATATCTGAGGAAATTTTAAATAAGTATCCTAATAATTCAAATGAACGATTGTTACCATTCATCTCCAAACAAAAGTATAATGATTCGATTAAAGCCATGTTTAAAATTGCTGGACTTACTCGTATGGTAACTATGATCAATCCTACCACTCGAAATGAAGAAAAACGACCAATAAATGAAATTGCTTCATCACATATGGCCCGGCGTACTTTTACGGGAAATCTTTACAAAAAAGTTAAAGATCCAAATCTTGTGGGATCACTAACTGGTCACAAAGTAGGAAGTAAAGCATTTGCACGATATAGAAGTATTGATGAAGAGATGAAACAGGATCTTGTTAACTTGTTAATATAAAAACCCAGAATATTTAACGTATAGTAGTTGTTGGACAATGTTTTAACATATTAAAGGAAAAAAATATAAATTAATTATTATATTTTACTTGCCTATGTCTAAATTACAACTACTTTTGTAAGATAAATTTTGAAATAGAAATGAATTAAGGTTTTCTTTAAACAGCAAACTTTATTTATTTTCGAACATTACGGTGAATAACCAACAAACCATACTGAAGGTTGTAAAAAGGATGTCTTTTTGCAAAGCATTTGTTCCCCGCAACAGATGTAAATAATATTAAAGTATGGGGGTTATCGTTGATAATGAAAGTTAAAGACCTGCGTGGGGGTTAATTTTATTAACTTTTATTACCAATGTAATGCAAAAAATTAATGAAAAGACAGTGGTCACATGTCGAAAAGTTGACCAACATTTAAGCAACCTTTGTTCAAAGGATTTTGCAACACCCCTAAACAATTCTTTTACAGGGAACACCAATTTAATCTTTGGCCTTTTCCATCTTTCCCAATTTCTTAATTGGTCGAAATTAAACACTGCTATTCAAATAATTAGCAGGCGAAAATGTTTTGAAAACAACAGTTGTCAAATTGTATTTGACAATTCTGAAGTATTGTTTGAGTATGGTATAACAAATAAAACTGTATAGCCATGGAAGCAAACAATAATGCACTCCCAAATTCAGGAGCAAATACTACTTTGGCTTTAATTAATCTTGATGATCTTCGACAAATTTTTAAAGAATTCATCGGAAATATAAAGAAAGAACTTGGAGTAGAAGAAGAGAGTTGTAAGGCAGAATCTAATCCAACAATCAACCAAGTAGCCGAAATATTTCATGTAACCAGAGGCACATTAACTCGTTGGCATAATAGAAGTATTCTTAAGAATTATGAGATTGGGGGACGTAGGAGATACAAAATGTCTGAAGTTAATGCGTTATTGAAAGGAGGCCGTGTATAATGGAGAAAACACAATTCAACCAAAACACCACTCTTTTACCTTTCGCAAAAGAGACAACATCAAACTTAATTAATCCAACGTTTAAAGATATTTTCAATACTGAGATTCTTAAAGAATCCGAAACAATCGTTGAAAGATCTAAACCCCTCGAAACCGACATCTCAACCAACCTTTTCCCTGTTGATGTTTTTCCGACTACTATTCAACAAATCATTATGGAGACCAACGAAAAAATTGGATACCCTATTGATTTTATAGCAGCATCTTTGTTTTATGCAGCATCGGTCGCCATTGGTAATACTCATAAAATCAGAATTAAAAATCTGTATGTCGAAAGTCCTGTATTATATTTAGCACTTGTTGGAAAAAAGGGAACGAACAAAAGTCACCCTTTGACATTTGCACTTGGTCCAATTATTAAAAGGGATGATAAAGCTGGGAATGAATATACTGAACAGCTTAAAGAGTATAAAAAATTGCTGAGTTCGCTAAAGAAGAGTAATGTAAAAAAAGAACCTGAGAAACCTATTTATAAAAGAATTATTGTATCAAATATTACACCTGAAGCCTTAATCTTAACTCATAATAATAACAAAAGAGGTCTTGGAATGTATTATGATGAACTAGCGGGATGGTTCAAAAGTTTCAATAGGTATAATTCAGGTGATGAAGAACAATTTTGGTTGTCAGCATGGAGTGGAAAGAGTACATCAAAAATTAGAGTATTATCTGAGCCTATATCAATATCGAAACCTTTTATCCCGGTTATTGGTACAATACAACCTAGTTTACTTATAGAACTTGCTAAAAATAGAACGGAAAATGGTTTTATGGATCGATTTCTTTTCATAGTGCCAGATGGTTTGGTAAAGCCGTATTTAAGGGATGTTGATATTGATAATTCAATAGTTGATGATTGGAGCAATATCCTTGATCAATTATTTGATATGCCAATGAAGTTAGATGAAAACGAAAATCCAGTGTCGACAGTTTTAGATTTTATACCTGAAGCAAAAGAAATGTTTTTCGATTGGGCAAATAAAAACACAGATGCTTGTAATAATTCAGAAGATGAAATAATTAAGGGTATTTATAGCAAAGCTGAAATGTATTGTGCCCGGTTCGCTCTTATACTTGAACTCTTATCTTTTGCCTGCAAGGAAAATGAAAAAGAATTCATCGGAGTAAAATCAGTTGAAGGTGCAATAAAATTAATAGAGTATTTTAAAAAAATGGGGATTAAGGCTTCTAAAATTGCAACAAAAAATCCACTTGATAAACTTGATATGAATAAACAAACGCTTTTCAATTCTCTTCCAAGTACTTTTACAACGAATGTAGCTTGTAATATTGCTGGATTATTAGGAGTGAAACAAAAAACATGTGAGAGATTACTAAAGGATGAAATGTTGTTTATCAAAGTAAAACATGGTGAGTATAAAAAGAAAATAGATTAAATAAATTGCTGTGTCTTTTTTGTCCTTTATGTCTGGTTTAGCAACTTTTCAATCTCAAACAGACAAAAAGGACAAAAAGGACACCAATCAAAATAATGAAATTAAAACGCAAGAATATGGATGATCACAAATATATTTTACAATTTTATAACGGAATAGAATCTCGCCACCAATGTCCGGAGTGTGGGCAGAAGGGCACTTTTGCTTTATTTATTGATGCCAAAACCGGGGAATCAATCAACCCAAAAGTAGGTCAATGCGAGAGGGAGTATTATTGTGGATATCAATATACCCCTAAACAATATTTTCAGGATCAAGATATTTCAAATGCCAATTCTGATAAGGTAAAACATGTTAAGCCAGTTGCATCACAATCTATTAAAGAAGTAATACCATCATTTATTGATCCGAATCTTCTCACAAATAGTCTAAAGGGTTATGAAAGCAATAAATTTATTCAATACCTTTCAAATCAACTTAATGCCGATGTAATTAATGATCTAATAGCGAAGTACTACATAGGCTGTTCGAGTCAGTGGCCTGGATCTACGATTTTTTATCAAATTGATATAAATAACAAAATCAGAACCGGGAAGATAGTGCATTGCGATACGATTACCGGCAAGGAAAATAAAGAACATTATTGGGTTCATAGTTTACTCAACCAAGATAGTTTTATTCTTCAACAATGCTTTTTCGGTGAACATCTATTACTCCAGGATAAAACAAAACCAGTGGCAATAGTAGTGAAAGAGAAAACAGCAATTATTGCCAGCGTTTATCTTCCTCAATTTATATGGATTGCAGCAGGTAGTCTTGATAATTTAACAGCTCAAATGTGCGAAGTTTTGAGAGATCGAACAGTTGTATTATATCCAGACTTAAATAAAGAATTTGAAGCATGGAGCGCAAAAGCAAAGGAGTTATCCCATATTACCAATTTTACAGTATTTAAACAGCTTGAGAATATCGCTACTGAAGTCGTGAAAGAGAATGGATTAGATTTAGCTGACTATTTATTACGGTATAATCATAAAGATTTTATTCAATATGAACAAATTCCTGCATCACATGAACCACGACCAATGATTGAACCTGTATCTGAATCAACAGGCAATCCTGAAACCGCTGGAACTATCGAAAAGTTGCCAGAGCTTGAGCAGATTCTGGCCGAACAAATTAATGAATCTAAACCGGCAATAGGTGACGAGAATGATATTATAAAAGATCTCGATGCAAATTTTAAAACGACAAAGATTCAAATAGAACCCATTAAACAGAATAAATGTTTAATGGTAAATGAAAAGGGAAAATATGCTGAGAACGATGTTATTATTATTAAAGCTAAATCCTGCAGACATACATTCAGATCGTATTTAGAAAAGTTGTTGAAATTGAAACTTGATTTGAGTTTTTCATTGAATGTAAATACGAGTATCAAGTTTGATCAGATTATAGCTCAGAACTGGACGGCTTCACCTTTAAAAGAATAAGATTCTATCCATCTTTCCCCTTCCCATTAAATAATTGAATTTATAGTTAGATAAATGAGCCATACTGAGTGATACACCAGTATTGTAGTAGCTTATTGATATTGAATCTACTTTATTCATTTATCTAACTATAACTTAAAATATTATACGGTCTTTTCATGATTTGCAAATATATTATAACGATTTTATGTTATATCCTTAATCAAGAAGAAACAGACTATTAAATGTTAGTTATTGTAAATGTGATGATTAATGCCTATTTTTGTAGTAAAATTTAATACTATGAAAGAAAGAAGCGCAAGGGAAAATATTAATTTAGAATTGGCATGGTTAGAAGAACACAGACTCAAAATAACCGCTCAAGACCCTGATGTCCAGAAAATGCTCGATAGTATTGATATTGTAGTAGAATACATATTCCCACCTATTAGAATCAGATACCCACGGAATAATTTTGAAGACTAGGAGGCCTTGACGATTCTGGCATTGTTCCGGTTGATTAACTCAAACGCCTTCTTGGTTTGTAGACTTTAAACACATTATGTATGTATGGTTATGATTTCACTTAATCGTGTGCTGTAGCGTGGTGATAATCGCTCCTGCTTCATCTTCCAAGTCCTGTCCATTGCCTAATTTCCATTGACTTTTTTTGTGCGTTAATAGCATTTCTTAATTGTTCGTGTTGTTGTCCCATTTTAAATATTTTTAGTATTTTAACCATGGTAATTTTTGTTTTTGGAAATCTCCAAATGATTTTATGTAACTATAAGCCCAACTAATTGCGGCATCTATTTGCACTTCCAAATTAGCGTCAGTGTATTCAAATTTCTTAATGTTATTCAATCGATGATAAAGGTCCTCAAACATCCAAGTAGAGCCTTCGCCTTGCCTTTGCAAAATGGCTGAAGTTAATTCAGCAACTTTTGTAATGTGTGGAAATTCGTAAAGGTGTCCGGTTGGTTCGCTGTTTTCAATTATTACAAATCTTGATGAAAGACTAAAACGTAAAACTTTTTGCATTACGCTTTCTCCAATAATGTCTGGTTGCTCTTTGATTATGTAGGTATAAAAACCTAGATTGTCAAGATGGGTTTGAATTCGTTTCAATAAAACAAGTCCTTCACCAGTGTCTTTCCCTAGAATTAATACACTATCAGAGTTTTCAAGCATCGAGTTTGCTCGTTCAAAAACACTATCAAATGCTAGGTTTATGTTTTCTTGTAATGTTTTACTGTCAATATTTGAAGGTTCGGTAAGTGTCCACCTGACAAATATATGCACTTCATCTTCTTCATCAAGCTCTTCGTCAGAGAACGGAGCACCCTCAAGTTTCAGTCGCTTTATTGCTTTCATCATTGCTGTCGCAAAAACAGAAGCATGGTATTTATGAAACCAATATTTCGTATAAATGTGTTCCTCGATTCGTATATGCAAATTGTTGCTAAGTCGAGTTATAGAGCATTCTGGGAAGTTGTCCTCGAAAATATTGTAGGAAATATTCTCATCTAAAGTTGTCAAGTCTTGATTACATAACTCTGAGAAACTAATCTCTTCGTAGTTGTCGAAGTCTTCGTCCATGATGATGTGGTTGTCTGTCATATAATGGTTGTTAACGGTTACGGCTATGCCCAGTGCAGGACGTAATAGAACTGACCTATCAACTGAGAACAAATATAATTAATAACGCTGAAAACCGCAACCCACTTAAGCCCTGCATTGGGTAATAAGCCGATGTTATTATCAGTGCTTTTTTTGTTCATGAGTATTGTTGGTATTTATTCTTCATCATCGTAACGAACAATAAAATTCTTGTCTGTTACTGTCGCAATTTGTTTTATTTTTTCATGATTTACAATCTTCCAGAGTATTTTATTAATTTCTAAAAGTAACTCTCCTAACATATACCAGTCAAAATAGAATTTTTCATCGTGCTTAAATTCGTATTTGTATTTATTTAATTTATATTTCACATGAGGATATTTCGGATTAAAATGTAATCCTTTGTTATGAACAGAGTTTCTCAAATGTTGATAAATAATCAATGGAATGACTTCATCGTCTGTGAAACCCAGAGATTTCTTTAATAAGTTGTCTCGAACTGTATAAAGATCTTTGCCTTCAATCCCGAGTTGTCTTGACACAGTTCTGAGAAATCCCTCAACATAAATGAACAAATTTTGAGATATAGTATCACGTGTATGCCAGAGCAGTTGTCCCGTTTTATCTTTCACATAAATACTGAAGTCAGGAATTTTTTCTAATGCAAGTGAATAATAGCAACCCCATTTTATCCACCAATCTTCTGTCTGCATCCCATTGGATAATGAGTAACCCAGCATTGATAAAATAAGTCGAGAGTTTGTGACAAGATCGTAACATGAAAAAAACACATTACAACGAAAATCTTTAATATTGTATATTTTATTTGCTTCTTTGAAAGAATCAATGAAACCCGTTTGAATGTCAGCTATAACTCCAATAGCATCAAAAATACTGATTGCTTCTCTCTTTTTTTCTGTCATTTGTTTAGTTATTGATGTGCCGTTGTCTTTTTAAGCATTGCCCATAATGTTGGTTTTGGGCTTGGCGAAGGTGGCGATTTCGAAGCACAAAACTGTCTACCAGCACTATACTTGATAAGAAGCACAAAACTTCATTTAAACACTGAACCGCCAATTTCTTTTAGGTGCTGTTAACGGATGTCTTTCTGTTTGTAATTGAGTTCGTCCTAATTAAATTACCAAATAATTAATTCCTTCGATAATTTCTAACGAAGTGCTTTCTTCGAATTCAATGTTAAACCCATTGTCTCCCTCACTATGAATTAAAAATTTTGGTTCATATTGGGGAATTTCTTGTCTAAATATATTTTCAGGATTGTTGTCTAACGCACTTATGAATTTTTCAAAATCGCCCAGGGCTTTTAATACTGCAGTTATTATTTCTATGTCTCTTTCGGAGCTCTCATACTCATTAAATTCGTCCTGGTGAAAGTACTTATTGTTGTCTTTTATAAAAGGAATATCAAGCTTTGAAGGTGAAACCTCAAAATAATGAATAAGATACCTTGTATATTGAACGAATGATTGATGAAGTCCATTTGCGATATACTCTTCCAACAAGCCATACTTTTTATAATTTGTTTCGAGTGTTTTGATAAAATATGAAAGTGTTTTTTGAAATCTTATAGCGATAATATCTGCAACTATTTCAGATACTCTGTCCTTGCCGGAAAAGAAGAAAAAGAAGAAATTCACTTCACAACGACTCATATCTTCCTTACCTACTCTAAATTTATGTTCCTTTCCTTTTACGAATGATACACTTGGTGTCTGGGCTGCTGCTTGATAATCAATGTCTGCAATTGATATAAATTTTGTTTTTCTAATTAGTTTGCCAGCATTTGCTTCCAATTCGTCCATGTCAGCTATTAGTGGTAGGGCATATACAACCGCATTTCCTTTTATCTTTCCAATTCCATTAGCAAGGTCTCTAAGAACAAAATGTTGGTTAGTACTTGTTCCGTTAATTTTGAATTCAAAATGTTCGTGTGGTAAATTATTAAATTCACTCTTTAGGTTAGGGCTTGTTGTTACAAGTTTTCCTTCTTTATATTGAATGAAAAGTAAATGCCCCCCTGAACCTGTTTTTATACGTACATCATATCCACCGCCAGCATTTCCAGTCGGGTCATTTTTCCCTTCAATAGTGATATGAAAACCACCTGCTGTAGATTTTGGAAATTTCAGAAAAGGTAATAGATTAGTTGGTCTCCAGTATCTCCAAAGTGGAATGTCAGTAAGGAACCAATACCAACTGTCTGCTAAGTTTAATAGCTCGTGTGTTATGTTTAGCTCAAGTGACTTTTCGTGGAATTTCATATTCATTTGTTGATGTTTGTAATATGTTGTTTTAAAATTGCCATTAACTGTTGAGGAAATATTCAGTAAAGGGCTATGTGATACACCTATTACCTGAGATAATCCTTGCCTGCAAGAGATATACTTAATGAACCACTAAACCGCTTTTTATTTTGAGAAGTTGTTGTAGGCATGTGCTTATATTATTAATTCCCTTTTTTTCTCAATCATCCATTCTTTAAGCTTAATCCAAACAATCATTTCACTTGTATCCTTTAGCTTTAAGTAATCGATACAGAATGAAATATAATCGTTATACGACTTTGCTTTAAACGGTACTTTTAATTTATCTTTTAAACTGCCGAGATAATTATCATCAAAAATCAATTTCGAGATATGACATTTCGGAGAGTCATAATAAAACAAGTATGTCTCATATTTTATTCCATTATATTTTTCTGAATACGCCTTTGCAAAACAAATATTTCTCATCCACTGATACTCCATTCCTTTAAAAGGACAAGGTAAGTATTCTGAATCTTTTTTAAAATCAGTAATTTTATCAATATAATCCCAGTACTTAATCTTTTTGCCGGTCAACGAACATTTATTTTCAATACCATTTTCAGAATTTATCTGTAGTTGATAATTCCCATTACACTTTTTACTTGGTTGAGAACACCTTCCTCCATTTTCCGTGAATTTACTTTCAATAAAAATTACTTTATCGGTACTATTCAATAAAACATCAATTTGTGTTGATGTTGGCTCCGACAATAATTCGGGGTTTGTATACTCTAAATCAATAGTCCAATCATTAACTGAAGTATCAAAATACTCATTAATTAATTCATTTTTATATTTTGAAGAATTTAAGCAACCCCAAAAATCAATTGCTAAAGCTTGAGAGGCGTTAACCTTATCTGTATCAATAATTCCATCATATTTGTGCCATGGGAAAGTATAATAATCTGGTATTATTTCTCTTGACCTATAAAACAAATTGTTTTTGATCGCAATTAATTTGTCATTTGATATTTTCATTGTGTAGTGTATTTTTTTAGGATTGCCCACAACGGTGAGTGTGTGAGTCATAAGTGATTTCAGCACCATGTTCCTATCTGCCGATACGAATCATTGCTGATAGGGAAAACCTACGCATAACAATACCTTATGGCATATACTATGTTATCAACTGTTATTCTTGTCCTCCGAGGGATTTCCATAACTCTAAATGGTTTTTTATTTCTCCAACGAAAAGAATGTGATTCTCAATTAATGGTCGTGCAATTAATTCCACTTTTTTTCTGTCTATTAATTTATCATGAGCATCTGTGTCTGAACGAACAATAAGTTTGGAAGCATCGTAAATTATTCTTCCAAATTCGTCAACGGGAAGACAGTTTGTTTTAAAAATAAGGTCAGCTAAAAATGCAGTCGCTAAAGTTGGTTTTAAAAACTGTAAAGTGATATCTTCATCAATATTTTCAACTTTAATTTCGTCAAGATGATATGCTTCCATTAAAGCACCCGCCATTACTGATTCCTCATTTTTTAAGGTAAAAAGTATTTTGCCTCCATTTTCAGTAAAAGTCAATTCAATCTGTGTTCCATAGTCTGGATGCATAATAGAAGGAATTTTTGAAGACTTGGAAAATTTAGCAATCATTACTAATTGTGGATTTGGTGTTAAACAATATTCATCCCAAAATACACATCTAAGCCCATTGACAACATTATCATAGTTAACGTGAAGAAAAGTTGCGCTTCGTTCGTCTCTAACTATTGCCCACAATGCATTATTACGAAATCTTAAAAATCTTACCGCAAAAAACAGTGGAAGTCCTAATAAATCAGCAAAATTTCTAAGTCGTTTTAGCCTGCTTCCTCCTATTTTGAATAAATCTTTTTCAGTTGACTTAACGTCAATTACACATTTGTAGTCAGGGAATTTATCTCTACTTTTTCCATGTGTTGAACAAGCAGGTTTAATGGTCAAGTAATAGTCAGCAACGATGTATTCGCCTTCAACAAGTGGTCGTTGTTCAAAGCCAATTATATGTTTTGCTGTTCCAAGAAGTTTTGTCAAAAGTGCAAATTCATCTTCTTCAGACAAACCATTTACTGCACTCATTACAGAGTCCTCTCCACCTGGTTGAATATATATGTTTTTTGTTTGCTCAAACTGTTCTTCTGTTGCAACTGCTTTAATAGCTTTTAGAGCTTTTGCTAATTCAATTTTTGTAACGTCTGTACTCATCGTAATTGTCGTTTTTTATAATGGCTGGTAACTTGTTATTTATTCTAAAAACCTGAACAATACATTCCAAATGGGTGGATATAAATGGTTAACGCCGGTTTTTTATTTTTGCTAATGTAAGTATTTTTATATCTATAAATTGTCAAATGGACTCGATATTTTTTGCAATTTTTTTTCAGCTACATGTGTGTAATCTCAGTTGTTTTTGTACTCTTATCATACTGTATAAACTGTATTAGTGAGGTTTAATAACATTGCACTGTTTGTTACAACTCCATTCTCTTTTAAGGTGTTATCGTTTGATTCGAAATAGATACTTTTACATTATCCCAAGATTTTTTAACTTGTTGAATACTTATAAAGTGAATTGATTTATAGTATTTTATATACTGTTAAAAAATTTTGAATATATATTTTGAGCGTGAAGCCACTATATATAAACTCCCCCCATCTGTTTCTATGGGGAAAGACCCCGGGGGCCTTCCGGGACCCAACAAAAAAAAGAATGACTTTTGGAAAATATCCGGAACAGTTAGAAGATTCCCTTGGTAGTCTATATGCTGTTTTACAAAAAGAGACACGTCCAAACGTTGTTCCACAAAAGAGACATGTCCAAACGTTGCTTTGCTAAGACATTATCGGCCCGTGAAGGGCCGAAGTATCTCCTTTTTAAAATGGCCGCGAATTCCTGGAACAGGAGGGTCGACCTATTTTTTAATCTTTCAAAATCCAATCTTTATGACTTAAATATTAATGAATTATTTCCAGCTAGCAAACCCAACATCTAAAAGAGTGTAAATATCAATCGGTTGTCAAAAGCCGACATCAGTTATCCTCGTAAAGCATTTTATTATAATGTGGCACAGCTGGAATATTAAAAGAAAGAAAAGGCAGCCGGGTGAATAATCTTTTCCGGTGAACAGGGGAACTTCTTCGGAAGCTCCCTTGCCTTTTTTAAATGCCATTTTAAAGTGACGATTATCCCTTCTTTGGCTATAACGTCGTGTAGTCGTCACCTTTACTCCTTTGACAAGAGTGAAATGGTTTTATAATAGCAACCTGACTCACGTTGGGTTGCTATTTTTTTTTTGAAATTACTGGGGCAAACTCAGAAAATGAATTTGAACAAATAAACATTTAAACCTTTGACCATGCGTAAAAAGATAACATCTCTTCAACCTTCAATGAATATTAACCGCGATGGAAGTGTAATTGCGGTTGAATATACCTGTAACCGGATTGCCTCATATAAATTAAGCGTGTACTTATTCAATGATGGGAAAGATCGAGCTAAGCGTTTTGAAGAAGAGCTTAGATGGGTGGCCAGTGTTTTGAAAGGAAGTAACTTCAGCTTTTACACAAATAAAGAAGAAGTCATTATTTATCATTCTGACCAAACGAGTATCTCCATTGCAACAGGATCTGCTGAATGTGAATTCATACAACATTATCAGCAAGAACAAATAACCTATTAAGTTTTTGAGTTGACGTGTCATGCAAGATACTTATGCATCAAATGAGAATTGAACAATAATTAATCCCTTAAACCTTATACAAATGAAAATTAATTCAAAAGAAAAAATTGCCGGATTCCCATTGTTAAAAATCCGAAGCTTACTTAAAAAGGACTTATTGAATAATGAGATTACGGCTATTTTTCTAAAAACAGATCAAGGTCAAGCACAAATTGTATTAACGGAGCTCTTTGACCTCGGATTTATAAAGATAGATCCTGTCCAAATAACAATACAGTATGTCACTACTTTAAAAGGAAATGCTTTAGCAAATGCTAAGGCAGTATCATCAATATCAAAGGGGAAAGCAGAAATGATATTTTCTGAATTTATGGAGAGAGTGCATGAAGTAAACCAAAACTCAAAATATTTATTTAAGGTAACAAAAGTTGTTCTGTTTGGAAGTTATATAACAGACTCCCTAACTGTAAACGATATAGATATTGCTTTTGAAATAAGAGGGAAGGATGATGATGACGATGTTTTTATGGCAAAGCACCAGGAAAAAGTTAAAGAAGCTATTGGAAATGGCAAAAAATTCAAAACCTTTATTGATGAGTTAGGTTATTCCGAAACGGAAGTAATACAATTCTTAAAATCAAGATCACATTATCTGAGTCTTCATTCGATAAAAGATGGAATATTAAAGCGAACTGAAGTAAAGCAAGTTTACCCATAATGGTGAATTAAGGATCAATTCCCGTGTGTGTGTGGGAAAGAGGTTGTGCCAGGAGGAGAAGTTATGACCTTCTCCTGTGTGCGATCTCGAAAATTTAAAGGAAAGACGAAATGGCAACCGCATTTGAAGGATGGAAACTTCAAAGATAAGTCTAGTGGCTTAGGGGTCCGGAAGACCTTGGAAGGTGCAAATCCTTAACTTATGCCGGTTCGAGTCCGGCTCCCTTTACAAATAATCAATAATGAATTCCTTCGGGAGAGTTGTAGGATGGATGTGATTGAAGTATTCTCATTAGAGTGTACTCTGGAATAATTAAGTACAGTTATCATCCATAAGATGAAAGCTCATTGAAATTGGACCAACAATTTGTGTTAAGAGAAAATGGCCACGGCCTACTATTACTTAACACATTTTGTTGGACCAATTTCCGAAAAGCCATTATACTATATCAAGACTACTCCTCCGCCCCGGAGGGGCACTTGCTCCCCCATTATAAGTACTCGCATATGCGGGCGCGCGCATTGGGCCAAAAACTTTCTTCAGTCCTAGCAAACCTCTAGGAACTACACCTTTTTTCTTATGTGTATATAAGTACATGTGTGCGTGCGCACATTGGGCCCAAAAACTTTTTCAAATTCAAGCAATCAATAGTGGAGTCAGTTCGTAATAATTCCCATGAGTTTTGATCTTTTCCTGAGAGCATCATCTAAAAACATCTCCGAAGCCTTCTCCTGCATCCATCAAATCAACTGGGGCCGATGTTTACCCATATGTCATAACGTGCAGTAGGAAGGCTAACGGCAGGCAGGATGGAATATCCTATGGATAGGTGATTGAGGAGAAACACAAAGAGCAAATCACATACCTACTCAATAACCTTCCTGATCTGAACCATTGAACTACTTCATTGAGGAGAGAGGATAAGTCATATTTTATAGATCAAATAACCTGGAACGGGTGTTTGAGAATGGCTATATATATAAATATATATATAAGGCCGCGAACCAACCTTAATTTCAAATTGAATCCAAATTAACCAATCCAAATATCCAGTGGTGCAATCGAGTTTTTAGCATCACTTAATTCAGGGTTATTTTCTTTTAGAGGAGGGGAAAGTACATCAGGTATTGAAACATATTCTCCTGTTGGGGTATCTCGCGCAGATAATGCTTGGGGGCTAAACTTGGAATAAGTTATGGGCTTTCCGTCAACTTAAAGAAGATTTCTTGTAGGAACAATTTTGTGGGTGTAGATTTCGGATATGAGATACTTCATAGTAAAGTGAATGATGATGGAATAAATTTATTGATGTTGATCAAACAGAGTCCATACCTCAAACCCCCACTTTTCACCATACAAAATCAACTATTACACTATAACATCTCAAGGTACATAAACGGTACTCCGACACAGCCTCTTCAATGATGTATTTAAAACAAGCTAAAATTACCACTTTCCACACCACTTGGGACTCCATTTATACACACCCGTATTATTGCTGAATGAAAACCCGAATTCTGAAAAAAAGGTAATTTTAAATTATCACTTTTACCAAACTTTGCCTGAAGGATTCTTTGTGCTTTTGTTTTTTGAAACAAAAAGAAGCTTTGTTACAATAGGATTTGAAACAGGTGTATTATCAGATTTTAATTGGGATAACTGTTGAATATTTAAAAAGTCATAGCCACAAACAATGTTTAAAATGAAAAATTAATAAATGAAAAAAGTTCAATAGGCACACTGCCTGAAATAAGCCGTTCTAATGCACACGTATTCCGAAACAAGGGATTGTGGCTTATGTCGATGTTTTACCAACAGAGTGAACCGCTATGCCCAGACTAGAGAGAACAGGGCCATATGTCTACTGCCCCAGAAATATTTTCCCCATGTTGCTTGAATATCTCTGTCGGACGTTGGTTCAGAAAATGCTATTCTAATTTCTGTAGAAACTTATCTGATGCAGAGAAATCTATAATTTTAAATTTGGCTGTATAATCTGATCTTTAATACATTGACATACTTATTTAAAGCTATCATAAATATATTGCGATAGATTATGTTTGAATGTTTTGAAATACCAAAAAACAGTCGTAACTTTAAGATAGTGAGGGTAAAAGGAGATTTTTAACTAGATTATCACTCCCGAAAATAAATCCAATTAACTAACAAACAATACATTAACTAGCTTATGAAGAAAATGATAAATTTAAAAGGGAAGAAAGTGTCTTTGGCATTTGCTAAAGATCACAGAATGGATGAGATGATGGTTATTCCAGCTGGATTAATTAATAAGACGGCCTGTGGCTGCGGGCCCAACTCGGTAACCCAGGAAGATAAAGCGGACACAGTAATAACTGTCCCGACAGTTTCTTTGGCTACTAAACGACCTGAACAATCTCCAAGCATGAAATCAGAAAATAAAGTCTTCAAATACGAAGATCAGGAAATCACATTTAAGATAACCGAAAGAAATGGGTTTATGATAAATGCCGATGAAATGGCTAAACCTTTTGGTAAAAGTCCTAAGAAATTTCTTTAGTTAAGGTCAACTAAGAAATATTTACAAATTCTTGAAAAGTATTATCCTGAAATTAGTAATTGTAATGACATTCAGTTTTATAAAGTGGTTACTGACGGCCCCGAAAATGAATGCGGAACCTGGATGTATTCTGAATTAGCCCGTGAATTTGCACATTGGTTATCATCTCCCAAAATCAAGGTTTGGACATACTGTAAGATCAGTGAACTTACGAGAGAACGAATGGCTTCAAATGCTCCTGATTTGATTAATATTGAAAAAGCCAAGAAGCTACTTAAGCAGGTTAGCTTATTTATAAAGGCTGAAGAAGTTCGGGCGGAACTGGAAGCAACGGTCAAAAAAGTCGAACCTAAGATTATAGGTTGCAAAAATATGATGAAATAAGTTGGCAATTGAATTTTTCAACTGACTTTTCATTGCGTGACACAAGTTGTACTGGGAGGATCTTTTACGATTCTCCCATATGCAGCTTCAACAAAATTAGATTTGGTGACGAAACTAGGGAAATTTCTATTCATTTGAATCATCAAAAATCTCATAGACGTAACATCGACAGAAGCTAAGATGAGTCTTATACTGAATACTGAATACTGAATACAGATTCAAAACCAGTTCCCTTCAACAATAGTACCCAATTTAAATCTATGAATAATCAATAAATTGGCTTTTATTTAGGAGTATATACTTTAATTTATTACTACTATTTTCCGAAATCACTGTATTGTTATTTTCCGGTTACACTGAACTAAGAATAAAGGGGCGGTTGATAGAATAAGTCCTCAAGTAAGAAAGATCCTAAATGAAAATAAAATGATAGAAATTGAAAATAAATGCAGGATATTCCGATTTATCTTCTTACCTTAATAGGGCTGGTTGATGAAGACCTCAAATTAACTAACCAAAACCAATAAAACTATGAAAATTGCAAAATCAAACAACAGAATTTCAACAACAACAGTTAAACATTCATTAAAAGCTACTCAGTTATCCATTGAAATGGCTGAAGACAAGTACAAAGAACTTGAGGAAGTAGAGCACATAAAGATGTGTTATCGTATGGGAGTAGATTCCACATCCATTACAATTGAAGATTTCATTGATCTGATGATTGATAATCCAAGAGACATGGCTACAGTTGAAGCTGGTATCCGCAAGAGCCTTGCACTATCTTTAATTGATAATGCTGAAATGATTTTAAAGAGAAGAAAGGAACTGCAGAAGTAAATTGCTTAACAGCAGACGGATTTTGAATAATCTCTCCCGTTTGTTTCAATTATAAATAATTTTTTAGTTAGGATTGAGAAGTGTATAATGAAATAGCATACTCAATCAGTAATTAGGGGAAGATCTTGTAATTCTCTCTATAAAGAGATAAAATGAATACAGAAAGTTCCCCACTAATAAAGTTGATAAAAATTAATTAATAATGAAACAAATTATGGAAAAAACATTTAATCTTGATGTGGAATTTGCAAGCCAAAGTAAAGATTTTAAAGTAATCCCATTAGGTGCATGGATTGATAAAACTGTCTGCGGATGTGGTATGACCAGTGTTGCAATTGAATCAAATATTCCTACAGTAATAGCAATGCCAACCATTAATCTTGTTCGGATGAAGGCTGCACAGTATCCTGATAAGGAGGGTAACTATCCTGGAGACAGATGCCATAATGAGGTGTTAGCAGTTTATGGAGGAATTTCAAGAATTTCAGATAAGGAAATCAGGGACTATGTGAGCAGAGTGCCACTTATTAAAATTTTAGTTACATATGACTCACTTCCTCGTGTAAAATTTCTATTGGGTGAGAAGGCCACTCTCGTTGTAGATGAGTCTAATATGATATTTTCACTGGTGGAATTAAAGCCAGTAGTAATTGACACATTACTTAAAATAGCAGAAGAGTTTAAAAAAATTACTAGCTTCATTAGTGCTACTCCTCCTCCTTTAGAAAGTATGCCACCATGGGTTAGTGAGTTAGACCAAATTAAAATTAATTGGAGCAATACAATAAGAAAAATTCCTATTATTTATGAGAATGAAAACCCCTTTAAATTCTTGGAAGACTATTTTATCAGACCGCTCCAAGTAAATGGAACCCTCACAGTTGGTACTAGGACTTTCAAGAAAGTCATTGTCTTTATTAACACAGTTAAAAGAGTGGCAGATATTGTTAAAAACTGCGGTATAGATAAAAAAGAGTGCGGAATAATCTGTGGAGCAGGAGCAGAGAATGATGCAATGACAATAGGGATTAATCGACTGGACGACTATAATAATCTACCGAGGTACCTTTTTTGCTCAAGCACAGGCTTCCAGGGAATTGACCTGAGTGACCCTGAAGCAATGACAATAGTTGTAAGCAGCACGTCTAAGGACTGGCAGAGAATTGATATGAATACGGATTTAAAACAAGCATCCAGCAGACAGCGGAATAAATTAAACCCTAATTTTGATACCTACATATTCATCTATGACCAAACTTCTTTAACTAAATCAACAGAGGAATACCTTAATGATTTAAAGAAATGGAAGAAGACTATTCTAACTTCAATTGAATTGAGGGGTATAGCCAAAGCAAGAGGACCGGAAATGTTAGACGTCTGGAGACCCGTAGAAGAAACTAAGGATTATCTTCTTATAGATAAAGAAACAGATGAAATGTCTATGAACCAAACGAGATTAAAATGGGATATATACAAGATTACTGAAGGCAGGACTCAATATGAAAAAGGGTTTAGCGTGAGAGGTAAAATTGGTGATGTCACAATAGGGGAGAAAATGAAGTATTGTAGGGGTACCATATTCAAAGATGCTGTTAAATATTTTAAAGCTAAGAATATCAATGGGGTTATGAGTGATTGGGGCGTTTACTCTGTAAGAACAGACTGGACTGTTGTTATTGAAATGTATTACAGACTTTATAAAGGAACCTATGAGGAGAATTTCTCAAGAGCAAAGAAAAGGGTCATTAATTTTGAGGATATTCCTGAACAAGTGAAAGAAGCGGTACCGGAAGCATTTAAGGAAATCAAGTTTTATAGTAGAGAACTTATAGTAGCAATTTTGCAACCAATTTACATAAAGTTTGGAATGAAAACAATTGCCACCTTTAGAGACCTCGAATTGTATATGGATGTAAAAGAGACTAAACTAAACGGTGTAAATGGAGTTAGACCAAGTTTACGTGCTCAAATAAATCATGCTAACCTTCCTGCCAATAAGAAAGAATATATAGTAACCGAGAAGAAGAAGCTGGCAGCTTAACCACTACCGGAGAACTAAAACAAGCCTCAGTTATAACATATTGCCAAAGGGTAAAAACAAATCCTCCAGCATCATCAGAGCCTCCGATTTTCAAAGATTGGAGGCTTTTTGCGTTTGGAACAGTCGGGAAGAATAGTTCATTTAATAAATAATAGGATGTCAAAGGAGTCATGCTTAGCATAAAATATAACCAGGTCTCGGGTGTGTAAAAACGCATGAAATTATTTTTAGAGTGTTTATAATAATAGGCTGTTCAGTTAGTTCTGAAGATTAGAACAGCAAAGGGTAAAAACTGTGTAGGAGTTACCTGCACATTTTTGAAATTAACATTTGGCTCTTCTCAGTGAATCATCAACAGTGGTAACAAGTCGGCTGATTGTTCACTTTTAAGTATAGGTTTATTGAGCATTTTACTGACTCCAAATGAAAAAATAAATTAATTACAGGATAATATCTGGCATTAGTTTGATCTGGTAAACACATTAAAACCTCAAAACAAAATTATCTGATTTTGCAGGACAATATTCTTAAAATCGGGTCAAAAGTGCTCATATCTATAATATTTTTAGTTATAACATTCGTATAACAGCCACAATATCAGGCTTCATTTGGTATAAAGTATTTATTTAGAAACCTGAAAATTAACACGATTTATGATTTTCTTGCAGAGGAATAGTCACAGCTTTAGACCGAGAGTGAATTCATTTGATGAAGGTCATTTTAAACTAAACCCTGTGGGTCTGATACTGTTTTGCTATAAACTCAGTAAATGGAAGAATATTTTGTTCAACACTTGCCTTCTCAAGTGCATACATATAATCATTCCGACTTTCGACGGGAATAATCGTCCAGGAATATCCTCCAGAGGCCAACATAACATTCATGAGAAAACGTCCGATTCTTCCATTACCATCCATATAAGGATGGATATATACAAAAATAAAATGTCCAAGAACTGCCCGTACACTTGGTTCTTGTTCTTCTTTCAATAAGTCAAATAAAGCAGGAATCGCATCGCGTAAAGCATCCGGATTCAGAGGAGTGTGCATTGAACCTTTAATGTAAACCTGATCATTCCTGTAACCGGCTAAATCTGAAGGTTTCAGAATACCAACAGCTACACTAGGAGCAAACAATTCACGATACCAGGTATTGTGATCATTATCGGCAATTTGCCCAGGATTTTTACCACTTAATATTTCTTTTATACTGCTTTTTACAGCTTGAAATGCTTGCCAGTACCCACGTGCAGCCATTGCATTTCTATGTTCCTTGTCCTTATCATTTTCGTCTGGACTCCATTGCCCGGTTTTAACTTTTTCAATCAATTCCTGGGTAACACGGTATCCTTCTATTGATAAAGAATGATAAGCATCAGTGACATAAATCTCTTCAACTTTTTTTAAGTAGGCATCAACATCTGTAGGCAAACCTGGAGATTTCGGAAAGTTATCGATAACCGGTTGCCTCATTTTTTGCCACATCAATTTAATTCGATTTACATAAGGTGAAACTTCACGAGAACTTAATATTGATGGTAAATTATCATTGAATGGATCGGTCTCTCGTATATCATATCCCGCACTTTTCATGGCTTGAATAATATCATCAGCAATGCGATCTCTCCCTATATTACGAAACGCACCGGCTAATCGCCCTGCAATCTTACTATGCCCACCATCAAGGAGTTTTCCAAGAATTTCGGATGAATCTTTAACTATTGATAAGGCTGCTCTTGCATCCGTTGGATACTGAGAGAAGAAATAGGGAGAACTGTTTATTAGGGCAGCCGATAAAGAATATAAATTTATTCCATCCTTTTTTATGGTTTCGTCTTTTGATGGTATAGAAGAAGCCATATCAAAAAAAGATGTACCATGTAATAGCGCAATAATATTGTTTTGACTTTTGGGAGATTTTACTAATAACTGTTTTGGAACAGACATATTTCCACTATAAATCGCCAAAGACTGTTCTGAAGACAAACACCACTCTTCACCAAAACGTTCATTAAAATATACTGACACAAAATACCAGAATGATGTGTACCATGAGGTGCTATCCCCTACTTGTTCTTCAGGTCTGGATGAAATATACCAACCTTTTATAACTTCACGGATGAACCCATTTGTAATTAGACGCTCTCTATGAATGCGAGACAACTCATTTGCTTTAATTACAGCTAAGCCCTTTGTGTTTTGAAATTTACTCAAAACCTCCAGTGACTGTGCTAACTTTTCTGCCGGTGTTGCCATTGTTGTTGAAATCCTTATTTTTAGTTTTTATTAATTCTCTTTAGTTTAACACTTCGTACGCCATTTAGTTTAGCATGACGTGCGTCATTTAGTTTATTGTGTAGTGCGTCATTTAGTTTATCATGCAAAGATATTCTAATTTCAATAAATTAAATTGGATAAAAGAATAAAACCTTTTTGATAGATTCAAATCTATCATCACTCTAAAAATAATGTCTTAAAAAAGGAATACCAAATGAGAATAATGGGACTCCACTAAAAGGGGTCCTATTTTTGTCTCAAAGACCGTCTCAAAAATAATTTTTATTTTTAACCATCAAATGAAACTAATATGAAAATTGGTTACGCCAGAGTATCGACAAAAGATCAAAATTTAGATCTACAAATTGATGCTCTTAAAAATGCCGGTTGCGAAAAGATTTTCCAGGAGAAGTTAAGTGCAGCCAAAGATCGTCCAGAACTTAATTCCCTAATGTCACAACTTAGGGTTGGGGACACAGTTGTAGTTTGGAAACTGGACCGACTGGGGAGATCTCTAAAACATCTTATTGATCTAATGACCATCTTCAAACAAGAAGTTGTAGACTTTATTAGTCTTAGTGATAATATCGATACTACAACGCCACAGGGAAGACTAATATTTAATATGTTTGCATCTTTCGCGGAATTTGAAAGGGAGTTAATAGGTGAGCGGACAAGGGCAGGTCTGGAAGCAGTGAAACTTAAAAGAGGTTCCGGAGGTGGAAGAACACGGGGACTCAGTAAAGAGAATCTTCCAAAGTATGCAGTTGCAATAAATCTAGCTGAGAAAGGGGAGATGAGTTCTGCTGATATTTATAAAAGTCTTGGGTTAAGTAAAGCAACTTATTATCGATATTTGCAAATGAACAAAGTAACTTAAATTAGCGAATACACGATCAGCAATAATACTGCACAAAAAACCGTATAGTGTTATTTGCCGATTTTCGTGCAGTTGTAACTTCTATTTACAAAAAGTCCAAACAATAGCAATAGTTGAAGTGGTTAAAGGGAAATAGAACCACTTCAAACAGTTTTTTATTACAGTAAAGTTCATTATAAATTAGTATTTAGATTGGCCCAAACAAAACCTCCTTGAATATATGTGTGATTCATCCAGAAAAAAATGGTAGACAATACAATTTAAAGTAGGTAAAAACAATGTTTCGACATTTCTTCAGCAGTTTCTGTTTCAGTCGTCTCCTGCCAGTTATCTGTTCCTTTTAACAAGACCTTTTCCTTATCGCTCACTACAAAGCCTCTTAAACAATGTAGCATAAGGTGGTGAAACCAGTTCCTATAAACCAGTTCCAATGGGCCCGCCCCCATCTTTAATACAGCTTTAGAGAGTTACCCTAACTCTCTCTCATAGCACACGTTGACCCCATTTCCCCTCCATTATTTTCCCATTATTTCCTTACAATATGGTTTAAACTCTTGTGTATAACAAGCCTTATCTGTTTTAAATATACCTTTCTCAAACGCTTCTTTATGTAATTCTGGTAGCTTCTTAAATCTTTTCATTCGAAGTTTTTCTATCTTCTTGAGAGTTATAAAATCATATGTACCTCTTAACATCATTACAACCTCTACTTCATCACATTTATTTACAACCTCTATAGATGTTAACTCTATTCCAACTGTACTAAATAATAGCTTTTTCACGGAAACAGGGATATCTATTTGGAAAAAACCATTTAAATCTGTTCTGCCAACTTCAACTGTGTCATTAATCACAATTGATACGTATGGCAAAGTTTCCAAATTATTATCAATTACCCTTCCTTTAATTGTTTTATTCTGAGAATAAAGACTACATGTTGAAACACTGAGTACAATAAGAATAATTAATAATTTCTTCATCTCGTTATCTTTTTTATGGTCTATATTCATGAGTATAATCGTATTCTCCTGGCTTTTCCTGGCCTGTAATTCTATACAGTATAATAAAACTTGCATTGGGGATTTTCGGCTTATCACTTTGAAGACCTTTAACGTCATCTGAAATTGCGGGTGCAGATTGAGTTGCGCCTAATTCGCCATTAGGATGAGTGTGAAATTCTTGTAAAATATTATTAAAAGAAAAATTATCTCCATATTTTTTCATCAGATCAGTAATTGAACCATAAGATTTCGTTAGTGTATTATCATTATTTTTTCCTAATACCATATCCGTAACATTTCCTAATGCATTAGATGAATATGAAAAGCCTTTAATTTCTTTTCCAATATACTCTGATAGCTGCAATGTAAAAGATTTAACTCCTTCAACGGATGGTTGACCTTCTCCTCCTACACTGATTACTTGGTCATTATTTTTAAAGTTCTGCCCATCCTTAAGAATTCCCTGTTCTATACTACCAACAGCAACTTTGGCTTCTCCATTCTTTTTATACTTAATTTCTCCTTTCCTGTTGGTTTTAAGAATCCTATCGGGATCATCATTCTTTTCACCTACCTGCTTAACATCTCCTTTTTTTTGATCATAAGTAAAATCAGTTAATCCATTAGGATCTATACGTAAAATAGGATTGTTTAAGCAATAAGTGTAAGGAGACCATCCGATACGCTTTTCAGTTAATGGGTCAACCGAATGCCACCTTCCGATTTGCGGGTCATAGAACCTAGCCCCGTAATCCAACCAATCCAGATTTGTACCACTTAAGATGTCATCCTGCAACTCCTTCCCATTGTACAGGTACTTGTTGTCGTTATTGGGAGAA
>Ga0224523_1000390_pt1 | contig 24406 bp, 21 predicted proteins | sample CFST50metaG_FD_182732 | JGI IMG/M metagenome (GOLD analysis project Ga0224523, IMG submission 182732) | Peat soil microbial communities from Stordalen Mire, Sweden - C.F.S.T50 | ecosystem: Environmental > Terrestrial > Soil > Wetlands > Peat | place: Sweden: Norrbotten County, Stordalen Mire...
AACGGCATCACCTAAATTGGTCGCCACTTATTGGTATTGCCGTGATGGGGGTTGGCGTAGTCCTAGTGTTGGTACCTCAAAAAAAATGAGAGTGATTAATTATAACTAATTGTAATCTCTTGTCCCGTTCCATCGTATGATGCTTTATTCAGGGCCCATATTAAATGAAAATTTATGTCAGAAATAGAATTTTACAATCGATTGATTGGTCTTGAACATACTCTGGAAAAGTTTGCATATAGTCTTACCAGGATAAAAGCAGATGCAAAAGATCTTGTGCAGGAAACTTTCCTGAAAGGTCTGGTGAATAGGGACAAATATGTTAATAATGAAAACTTTAAAGCCTGGACATTCACAATAATGAAAAATACTTTTATTAATGACTACAGGAGAGGTTTTCGTCAGAACGCATCTAAGGATCAGAATATAGTATCATCTTTTATTGATATGGCTAAATCTTCTGGTTCTGATGATCCTGATTCAGCATTTTCATTTGGGGAAATGACTCAGATTGTTGAACAATTAGATGACAAATTCCGGATTCCGTTCAAAATGCATTTTCATGGTTATAAATACAAAGAAATTGCAGACGCGCTGAACCTGAATATCGGAACAGTAAAAAGCAGGATATTCTTATCACGTCAAAAACTGATGTGTCAGCTTAATAAGTAAAAGTAAGGGCAGGTTCGGAAAACCAAATTCCATAAACCTTGTAATGTGTGAATTATGCAATTTTATTCAGGAATTGTGTAATGAACCGGACTGAATATCAGCTTACATTTACAGGAGAAATTGTAATTAATTAATAATTATCCGAATGAAAAAAATTGTAATAACATGCTTATTTCTATTTTTCATAGTTTCAATCAGTAATGCGCAGGATTACAAAACAGGAATCGGCGCCAGATTAGGCTTTGATCAGGGATTGACTGTCAAACATTTTATAAGTGAAAAATCGGCACTCGAATTTCTCCTGGCTACAAGGTGGAGAGGTTTTGAGCTTACTGGGCTCTATGAGGTTCATAACATAGCATTCAACGCAGACAGACTGAAGTGGTTTTATGGCGCTGGTGCACATATTGGCTTCTGGAACGGAGATTATACGAGAGGATGGGGAGATCCCGGAACAAGTTATACTGTAATTGGCATTGATGGAATACTGGGTTTGGAATATAGCTTTGAAGAAGCCCCGATAAATATCGGACTCGATTGGAAACCCGCTTTCAATTTTACAGGTTATACAGGTTTCTGGGCCGATCAGGGTGCCCTTTCAATAAGGTTTATTTTCTAAATTACAATAGACAGGGTTTATATCATCCTGGCTCCTCCCGCTTCAGTTCCGGCAATTTCGTAACTAAAGCGGGTTTTTCAATTTTCCCCTGGTTGGGTTTCTGAGCCAGATAATTGTCTCATCTGTGAGAAATAAACAAAAATTTAATTATTTGGGCTCCACGTGAATTGTGACATTCAGGTTCTCATAGTCAGCCATCAGCTTATTTTCAATCTCATCGCAGTATTTGTGTGCATCACCGACAGTTTCTTCAGGAGGAACTTCAATGTGGATATCAATAAATCTGTAGTTGCCGGCAACACGGGTCCGGAGGCTGTGATAATTTACCTTAAGCTGGTTCAGCTTCGTTCCCAATTCTGTAATCTCATCTTCATTCCATGCAGTATCAAGAAGAGGAGTGAAAGCTTTCTTCATGAGTTCATATGATTCTTTTATTATGAAGAGTGCAACCAGAATGGCTACAATGGGGTCGAGCCATTTGATGCCGGTTATAATTATGAGCGCTAATCCGACGGCAACGCCAATTGACGTAAATACATCTGTCTTTAGATGGAGTGCATCTGCCTCCAGGGCTACTGATTTAGTCTCACGGGCGACTTTATAAAGCCTATGCGAAACATAAGCATTAATCCCTGCCGATATAATCATTACCAGTGACCCGATCCATATCTTGTCGAGAACGATCGCTTCACCCAAAAGCTTCCTTACAGCTTCAAAGATGATCAATGCTGCAGCAATGAAAATTAGGATTGCCTCAATTACGCCAGAGATGTTTTCAACTTTGCCGTGACCATAGGGATGCCTCGAATCGGGTGGTGTGTCTGAGACCTTAACGGAGAAGAAGGCAATAACTGCAGCTATTAAATCCATTGAGGAGTGTATGGCTTCAGATAAAATACTTACCGAGCCGCTTATAAACCCCACAATAAGCTTTATGATTATCAAAATGGAATTTGATAATACCGAAAGACGTGCAATTTTTACCTTTGCATTCATGCCTTATGCACCGGGGGTTTTATCAAAGGTAATCAGAATATAGAATCAAAACCAAATCAGACTTTAATCAGTTCGTAGCTGATATTCCCCAATCCTATCTTTTCGGCATATTCGAGGCCAGATAGCCATGAAGTATCCGAATGGGCGAGCTTGAATTTGTCTTCGCCATGCAGATCACCTTTTGAATGATCTTCGCATATCGTGCTTCCAGGAAGAGCTGGCGCTGCCATCACGAGGTCGGCACACGCCTTGTCGAGAGCGACCGGATCTAATGATGCCGCCATTCCGAGATCCGGGACGAGAGGATAATCATTGGAACCCCAGCAGTCACAATTGGGTGACACATTCATAATAAAGTTTACATGGAATGAAGGCTTATCCTTAACCACTGCATAAGCATATTCGGAGATCCTGTTACAAACAGTTTCGGAATTTGGTGACCAGACCACTCTTGAGGAATCATACTGGCACACTGCGACGCACTGTCCGCAACCGACACATTTTGCATAGTCTATATGTGCAATCTTATCTTTTCCCACTTTTATTGCATCATGCGCACAATGTTTCTCACAGACCCGGCATCCTGTACAGTTTTCTTCATAAATCTTAGGTGAAGAGCCGGAATGGAGAAATAATTTTCCTCCGACAGAAGCGCAACCCATGCCGAGATTCTTCAATGCACCGCCAAAACCGGTCAGTTCGTGACCCTTAAAATGATTGAGACTTACTACAATATCTGAATCGGCAATCTCAGTGCCTATCTTTGCTGTTTTGCAGTATTCCAGATCAAGGGTTATCTCGCGATGATCCAATCCCCTGATCCCGTCGGCAATGATGACCGGACAGCCGGTAACCATAGGGTTAAAGCCGTTTTCGAATGCGGCCTCAATATGAGATGGTCCGTTTGATCTCCTGCCGTAATACAGAGTATTACAATCCGTAAGATAGGGGATAGCCTCTTTCGATTTCAGCAGTTTAACGATCTGTGCAGCATAGTTGGGTCTGATATAAGCAAGGTTTCCGGGTTCGCCGAAATGAATTTTTATTGCTACCAGCTTTTTTTTGAAGTCGATCTTTTCAATGCCCGCCCTGATAACCAGGTCCTCGAGTTTATTAAGAAGGTTCTGGGAAGGTTTTACCCTAAGGTCAGTGAACCAGACTTTTGATGTCGCCATAATATTGTGCTTCTATACAGATAATATCCTTGCAAGTTCAACAAGATCGTGATTTACGTCTTTATGTAGTTTTACAGCCCTGCGGAAAGGGACAAGCGATATTTCGCCGTTTGATATTCCGACCATTACACTTTTCTGGTCATCGATAAGCGCTTCAATGGCAGCACGTCCAAGACGACTGGCATTCACTCTGTCCATTGCTGAAGGAGATCCACCCCGCTGGAGATGACCGAGAACCGAAACACGGATATCACGTCCGGGGAATGCTGCCTTTACCTTCTCGGCATAGGCAAATGCACCTCCTTCTTCGTCACCTTCGGCGACGATGATAATGTTGCTCGATTTCTGTCTGACATTGCCAGCTTCAATCATTTTAAGTATGTCGCGTTCCTCTCCCTTTACTTCTGGTATGACAATAGCCTCTGCACCTGTGGCAATGCCGCTGTAGAGTGCAATAAAACCTGCTTCTGCACCCATCACCTCAACAAAAAACATCCTGTCGTGGGCGCTTGCTGTATCCCTGATCTTGTCCACAGCTTCAACGACTGTGTTGAGCGCAGTGTCGTAACCTATAGTGAAGTCAGTTCCAAAAATGTCATTGTCTATGGTTCCGGGGATCCCTACAAACGGAATGTCATACTCTTCATTGAATATCCTGCCTCCGTTAAAGGAACCATCTCCACCGATGACTACGATACCATCTATTTGAGCCTCCCTGAGGTTATTATATGCCTTGTTTCTGCCCTCTGGTGTTCTGAATTCCTCGCACCTTGCAGTTTTAAGTATTGTTCCGCCCCTCTGGATTATATCGCTTACACTGCTTGATTCAAGTTTCTGAAAGTTAGCATCTATCATTCCCTGATAACCGTGACGGATTCCGGCAACCTCAAGTCCGTTATATGTCGCCGTTCTGACAACGGCCCTTATTGCCGCATTCATGCCGGGGGCATCGCCTCCTGATGTCAGCACCCCGATCTTTTTAATCTTTCCCATAGTTTATTTATGTTAGACAGCGCACAAAAGTAATACAAAAATCTTTCTCTGCAAATGCAGATAAGTGCCTGAATCATATAGTGGAAACAAAGTCGCGGACTTTCTCGATGAGCCACTTTGGTGTAGAAGTAGCACCGCAGATGCCTGCAGAGCTTTTCCCATTAAACCATAACTTGTCAATCTCATCAATCGAGGAAACAAAATATGTCTCCGGATTGATGTTCCTGCAGACCGAATAGAGCATTTTACCATTTGAGCTCTCCCTTCCGCTCACAAAGATCACTATATCGTGTTTCTTGGCAAATACCTTCAGATGCGGTTCCCTGTTTGAAACCTGTCCGCATATCGTTTTGCTGACATGAAACATTTTTTCAGGATGGCTGATTCCCTTTTCTTTCATTCTTGCCCGGACCAGTCCAGCAAAATAATTGTAATCGCGGATGCTCATGGTTGTTTGGGCAAAGAGCCACACCGGCTTTGTAACATCAATCTTTTCAAGGTCCCCGGGACTTGAAACGAGGATACCTTCATTTAATGTCTGGCCCAGCAACCCGACCACTTCCGCGTGACCTTGCTTACCGAAAATCACCACCTGGCCATGGCTCTCACGGATCTCCTCCCAGGTCTCCTTTATCTTTGATTGCAGCTTTTTTACAATCGGGCAGGTAGCTTCGATTATGGTTATATTATTTTTTGCAGCCTCGATATATGTCTCAGGCGGTTCACCATGCGCCCTGATAAGAACCTTGCAATCCCTGAGTTTTCTGAATTCAGTGTGATCAATTGATACGAGCCCAAGAGCGGAGAGGCGCTCTACTTCACGGTCGTTATGGACAATAGGGCCGAGCGAGAAGACTCTCTCTCTTTTCATAAGGGCCTTCTCTGCAATCTCAACAGCATTCTGAACGCCAAAGCAGAATCCTGACTTCTCGTCTATTTCAACGACCATTGATCTTCTTTTCTATTATAACACGAACCCATGCCATCTGTTCTGCAACGGTCATCCTGGTATTGTCAAGGACCATTGCATCATCGGCTCTTCTTAAAGGGCTGATATCCCTGTTTTCGTCAGTGATATCCCTGGCAACAATATTTTTTCTTACCTCTTCCAGATCGGCTTTTATCCCCTTGCTTATCATCTCATCGTATCTTCTTTTTGCCCTGACCTCAACAGAAGCTGTCATGAATATTTTAAGGTCAGCATCAGGAAAAACGACAGTACCTATATCCCTGCCGTCCATCACAATCCCTTTGAAAACTCCGATCTGTCTCTGAAGTTCCACCATTCGCGTACGAACTTCATGGATCTTGCTTATACTGCTTACATTCGAAGAAACTTCAATACCGCGAATCTCTTTTTCCACATTCTCTGAATTCAGGAATGTTTCATATTCAGAAATATCCGGGTTATATACAAATTCAATGTTCATATTATTCAGCTCGCTGACTATTCCATTCCTGTCAATGCTTCCTTCACTGACAAATCCTCTTCTCATGCAATAAAGAGTGACTGCCCTGTACATTGCCCCGCTGTCGATAAAGATATAATTGAGTTCCTTTGCTATTACCCGGGCAAATGTGCTCTTTCCGCAGGATGAATACCCGTCAATGGCTATTATTAATTTCTTGTTCATAGCTAAATTACCCCCACTCCCGCCAGGCGGGCCTTAAATTAATATTTCTTTTTAGCCCCTCTTCAGAGGGGAAGGGGGGCCTTTGTACAAAGGTTAAAAATACAGATTAAAAATCAAAAACTCATTTCCTGATCCTGTTATAAAGCAGATCAGGCCTTACAATCAGTGAAACATTGTTTGAAGCACCAGCAAGATGATAAGTTGCTCTTCCGAATTCAATATTAAGCCACGACGTGTTTATACCAAATCCCCATGAAAAACCGACCATTGATGTCTTCGATTCTACCTGTAGCTCTTTCCTTCTCTGGTAGTTATATCCTGCGCTCAGATAAAAATTTTTGTTGGGGATCAACTCAATGCCAAAAATTACATGCCTCATAATGTTTTCAAGAAATTCAGATGACTGCAGGTAATTTTTTGCCGATGTTGTATCTGAATATTCATAGGTAAGGTCATACTTCTCGAGATGCCTAAGGGTCAGTGAAAACCGTAATGGAGCGTGGGATAGTTTTTGAGACACTCCGGCCTGAATCTCAAAGGGCAGCTTCTGCCTTGGTTCACCGGCATAGGTCGTAACTTCAACGCCAATGTTTTTCAACACAACTCCTGCAGAAAATAAATTTGACTTGCTGTGATATGATGCTCCAAGGTCAAATGCAAATCCAAATGATGTATATTTCTCAAGATGTGATAAAATAGGCTTGAGATCAATTCCCACACCGAAAAGGGAATCAATTTCCCTGGAATAAATTAAAGAAAGAGCATATTCTGATGCTCCAAAAGTACCTGTTATTGTTCCCGAAGGATCAGCTTCGGTAAATGAACCATAATTAAGATAAGTCATTCCGGCTGCAAAGTTGCCGACTCCCTGGAAGGACCTGGAATATAGTGCAAGTCCATAGTTTATTCCGGCAAAATAATTAACATAATTAAGGGCAAGGTATTTGTCCATGCTGCTGTTAAGCAATGCCGGGTTATGATAGGCAAGATTCAGTCCGGACGAATTCAGAGATACGTTTGTGCCTCCAAGAGAAGAAACAAGTCCGGAATGCGTAAGGTTCAGGAACTCATAAATATTATCACCGCCCGTCTGTGCCCTTAAGGCAGAAACCAGAAGGCAGGCAGCAATGACGTATAATAATTTCCTGCGCATGGATCAACTATTCTTCAAATATAGTATGAATTTATATAAACGCCGGAAGTTGTAAATTATTATTAATGACCATTATGCCGGCTTATGCAGTTTTCCCGGTAAGGATAAGTGCTTCGTCGGTTTTCTTGTGGTGCCCATTCATCTGTGACAGTAAAAGACCTGTAATAACTATCGCCATTCCTGCAATATTCTGAAATGTAAGCTTATCGCCCATGAGAATAAATGAAAAAAGGGCAGTGAAAACAGGAATACAGTTCGAGAATACATTTGCTTTTGTGATCCCCATGTTCCCAACTGAATATGCGAAGAGAATAAATGCACCGCATGAAGCAAATACCGCGAGCTCAATTATCGGGATAAAATGACTGAATGAGAAGGTTGTATCAATGAAATGGTGCAAATCGAGGAATAAAAAGAAAGGGAGGAAGAGAATGGCTCCGATTATATTTTGAATGTCAACAATGAATACCGGGCTGTATCTTCCGACCAGACGACTGAGGGTAAGGTTATATCCTGATGCGGAAATAACAGCGATCATTAATAGTACCAGCCCCCGTATATTAAATGAGAGCGTGCCGTTCTTGTTAATGATAAACACGACGACCCCGATGAATGATATTATAATTCCGGCATAATTGACTGCTTTTAATCTCTCTTTGAAGATAACCATTGCGCCAAGGGTTGCAACTACCGGTATTGTTGAAATGAGAACTGAGGCTACTGTTGCTGAAACATATGTCAGTCCAAAGCTCTCTCCAAAGAAATAGCAAAATGGTTCGAAAGTTGCCAGCATGACAAATAGTTTCCGGTCCTCTTTCTTTACCTTTACAAAGTTTTTTGTAAGAAACAAAAACAGGGAAAGAAGAATTACTGAGAATGTAAGCCTGATAAAGATTATTGTAATTGGCCTGAATGTCTGATTGGCAATTTTAAACCATATAAATGAAAATGACCAGAATATCATTGACAGGATAATTGCTCCGTATGTCCTGGTTACGCTTTTCACTTCCCTTAAAATATTATTTAGTTTTATGTGCCGCGAATTTAACCTATATATTCCTAATTCTGTAATTGGACTGGAAGGAATTTTAACATTCATAAGTTCCGTCTGTTATCTGTTTCGACCGGCAGATAAAACTGATTGTAAATGTGAATATAATAATCAGTAAATCAAATGTATAACATATCCTATAGTTTCGAACAGATGTAAAAAATGATGTGCCGGTGATTTGAAAGTGATTCATAAATTATTATATTTGCCGCCGCGAAGAATAAAATTCGAAGCTGTCGCAGAGGCAACGTATTATAAGTTAATATTTTAAATAAAAGATTCAGATGAAGATTCTGGTTTGCATAAGCAATGTTCCCGACACTACAACCAAGATAAAGCTTGCTGAAGGGAATTCAACAATTGACACTGCCGGTATCCAATGGGTTATAAATCCATGGGACGAGCTCTCTCTTACCAGGGCGATCGAGCTCAGGGATGATGCTGCTTCAGGAATTAAATCCGTTATTGTTGCTCATGTCGGACTGGCATCATCCGAGCCGGTGATCCGCAAGGCTCTTGCTATCGGAGCAGATGAGGCAATAAGGATCAACGCAGATTCACCGGATGCATACTATGTTGCTGCCCAGCTTGCCGAAGTGATAAAAAAGGAGCAGTTCGATATTATTTTGTGCGGCATAGAATCGAGCGATTATAACGGGTCTCTAGTCGGGGGTATGATATCTGAATTTCTGGGAATACCTTCAGCTTCAGGCGTTTCAGGGATAAAAATTGAAGACGGCACTGCAGTTGTGACCCGGGATATTGATGGTGGCAAGGAGATACTCGAGATGCCTGTCCCATTTGTCGCAGTTGTACAAAAAGGAATTGCCAAGGAACCAAAGATAGCTGCTATGAGAGGTATTATGCTTGCCAGGACTAAACAGATAAAGGTTTATGAACCATCAGTTGTGGAGCCTCTTACAAATATATTGTTATTTGAAAAACCTGCTCCGCGTTCAGCCTGCAGGTTTATCGATGCTGAAAATCCGGGCCAGCTTATTGACCTTCTCAGGAATGAAGCTAAAGTAATTTGATTTGTAATTTTTAAATATTAAAAAATATGTCAGTTTTAGTATATACCGAGAATTGGGACGGGAAATTCAAGAAGCTCACATTTGAACTTGTATCATATGCTTCTGCTGTTGCAAAAATGACAGGCACTTCAGTTACCGCTCTTTCAATAGGTAAAGTCGATGAATCAGAACTCAAAAACCTTGGAAATTACGGCGCTCAGAAGATCTTGTTCGCTGATGCCGATCATCTGTCTGTTTTCGATAGCCAGACGCATGCGGCAATAATTTCAGAAGCTGCTATAAAGGAGGGAGCAAAAATAATAGTCATCTCGAATAACAATACCGGCAAGGCTGTTGCTCCCAGGTTATCAGTCAGGCTTAAAGCAGGTGTAGGATCAGGAGTCAGCAAGCTTCCGCTCGGTATTAATCCGTTTACCGTTTATAAAAGGACATATTCAGGCAATGCTTTTGCTCATGTAGTTATTAGATCAGATATTAAGATTCTCACTCTCGCACAGAACTCATTAGATCCGGCAGAGACTCCAAATAATACGGCTATCGAAAAATTTGATGTTCATATTGAAATCCTGACCGGCAAAACGAAACGCAGGGATATTCAGAAACAGAGTGGCAAGATATTGCTTACTGACGCAGATATCGTTGTTTCCGGTGGAAGGGGAATGAAATCTCCTGATAACTGGGCACCACTGATTGAACTAGCCTCAGCCCTCGGCGGCGCAACAGCATGCTCCCGTCCTGTTTCCGACGAAGGATGGCGGCCCAATGAAGAACATACAGGACAAACCGGCAAAATCATTGCTCCGAATGTCTATATTGCTGTTGGCATATCAGGCGCTACCCAGCACCTGGCAGGGATAAGCTCATCAAAATATATTGTGGCAATTAATACCGACAAAAATGCACCTATATTCGAAGCAGCACAGTATGGTATAGTTGGTGATGCTATGAAGGTACTTCCGAAACTGATAGCCGCAGTCAAAGAGCTCAGAAAATAAAACCTTTGAGCTCCTTAGTACAGACCTTTGAGTTACTTTGTGGTAAAAAATAAATAACCACAAAGTACCACAAAGTACAACACAAAGTATCACAAAGGAATTGAAAGTTATTATGCAAATTATTGGCTAATTGTTACTTATGACCCGACAGATTATTTTCTCAATCACTCTTCTGATAACACTGGCTGTATTCACATTTACCATCAGAAGATTATTTAGTTATTTCAGTCTCACCCGGAAGGGATTCCCGATCAGGAACCCCGGGAAACGCTTCGGGATAATGATAAAGGTTGCATTCGGTCAGTCTAAAATATTCCGCAAGCCTGTCATAGGTTTTTTTCATTCCCTCGTTTTCTGGGGTTTTTGCGTAATTATATTCGGAAGTATAGAAATGGTAATAGACGGAGTCTCCGGCTCAGAAAAAGCATTGAGATTCCTTGGCCCGGTACATGATTTTATAATGGCATCAGGAGATATTTTTGCGCTTCTTGTAGCTGTCTCAATATTGATATTCCTTGCACGTCGTCTTATCTTCCAGATAAAAAGATTTGAAGGGATCGAAATGAAGAATAGATCGCATGTAGATGCAGTCATAGCCTTGTCGCTCATTTTGTTGCTTATGATATCTTTATTATCGATGAATACGGGATATGCAGGTTATAGGAAGGCAGCGGGAGCGGAGATATATGGATTTTATCCTGTCTCGGCAATTATTGCAAATCTGTTCTCAGGCACTTCTGAAGCTACCTTCAGGGTAATCTATGAAGCGTCATGGTGGACCCATATCCTCCTGATATTCTTTTTTGCCAATTATCTTCCCTATTCGAAACATTTCCATGTTTTTATGTCGGTTCCGAATGTATTTCTTTCCAGGCTGGAACCTCTTGGCAAGCTAACTACCATGGAAAGCATCAACAGGGAGGTCAGGCTAATGATGGATCCTGCAACTGCATATTCTGCAGCTCCGGCTGATGCCACACCTGAAAGATTTGGTGTAAAGGATGCTGAAGATGTTACCTGGAAGAACTATTTTGATTCATTGTCTTGTACCGAGTGCGGCAGATGCACATCAGTGTGTCCTGCAAATATTACGGGTAAAAAGCTCTCACCCAGGAAAATAATGATGGATCTGCGGGCGAGGATGAGAGAGAAAGGACCGCTCATGGTGAAGAATGGCAGGGACTTTTCCGACAACCGCTCACTATTAAGGGATCTCATTTCGGAAGAAGAACTCTGGGCCTGTACTACATGCAATGCATGCGCAAAGGAGTGTCCGATAAATATTAATCAACCATCGCTTATTATTGATATGAGGCGATATCTTGTTCTTGAGGAGGCTTCCGCCCCTGGTGAACTGAAAACTGTTTTTAACAATATAGAAAATAACGGGGCTCCCTGGCAATACTCTGCTGAGGATAGGCTCTTGTGGACTAAAGACCTTGAAATGAATATTAACTGACGCCGCAAGGAGAGTAAAATGGAAACCATAAAAGTAGAAGTTCCTGTAATGGCAGACCTCTTTGCACGAGGTGAAAAGCCGGAATATCTTTTCTGGGTCGGCTGTGCAGGAGCGTTTGACGACAGATACAAAAAAGTGGTAAGGGCATTCGCAAAGATCCTTGCTCATCTTAAGATAAGCTATGCAGTTCTTGGCAGGGAGGAGACATGCACAGGCGATCCTGCCCGCCGTGCAGGTAATGAGATGCTTTACCAGATGCAGGCCATGCAGGTGATAACCCTTTTAAAAGGTTATGAGGTAAAGAAAATAATCACGATCTGTCCTCATTGCTTCAATATCTTTAAAAACGAATATCCTGATCTCGGCGGTAGTTTTGAAATATATAACTACCTCCAGTTTATGAAGGAAAAGATAGAAAGCGGGGACCTGAAATTAAACGCTTCCCTGGTGAACAATGTCAAAATCACCTATCATGACCCATGTTATCTCGGCAGGGCAAATGATATTTATGAAGAGCCACGGTTCATCCTGGATAAAATTACCGGTAATTTTGAAGAGATGAAAAGGCACAAAAGTTTTTCCCTCTGCTGTGGTGCCGGAGGAGCACAGATGTTCAAGGAAGCTGAAAAGGGGAACAAGGAAATATTCATCGAGAGAACTGAAGATGCCCTCAGTACAGGAGCTTCAGTTATTGCCACAGCCTGCCCATTCTGCATGACGATGATGACTGATGGACTGAAATACAAAAACAAGGAAGAGGAGATCAAGAACTTCGATATTGCAGAGATTGTAGTTCAATCGCTTGGATTATAAATAAAATAAAACCTTATAGTATGGAAACCAGAAAACTCCTGAAAAGTGGCGAATTTCTTGTAGCTGAAACAAGCCCGGATGATGTATTTATTCCTGAAGAATTCAATGATGAACAACGAATGATCGCCCAGACATGCCAGGATTTTCTTGAGACTGAAGTTTATCCGAACATGGCAGATCTTGAGAAGGGTGACAGGGAACTTATGAAGAGCATTCTAAAGAAATCCGGAGAACTTGGAATGATGGGCATTTCAATTCCTGAAGAGCTTGGAGGGTTCGGCCAGTCATTTGTTTCCCAGATGCTTGTTGCTGAGACTACAGGTGCAGGTTACTCATTTTCAGTTGCTTACATGGCTCATTGCGGCATCGGCACATTGCCGATAATGTATTACGGCAACAAGGATCAACGCGAACGCTATGTCACAAAACTTGCAACCGGCGAGCTGCTCGGTTCATACTGCCTTACCGAACCCGGCGCCGGAAGCGATGCCAACTCAGGCAAGACAAATGCGAAGCTGTCGGAAGACGGAAAGCACTATATCCTGAACGGACAGAAAATGTGGATTACTAATGCCGGCTTTGCCGACACCCAGGTTGTGTTCGCAAAGATTGACAACGACAGGGTGCTGAGCGCATTTATTGTAGAAAGGAATTTTCCCGGTGTTGTCGTCGGAAATGATGAGCATAAAATGGGGATCAAAGGATCCTCTACTGCCCAGATATATTATAATGATGTAAAAGTACCTGTCGAAAACCTCCTTGGCAAAAGAGGCGAAGGCTTCAGGATAGCGCTGAGCATACTTCATATGGGAAGACTCAAGCTTGGCGCTAACGTATTGGGTGCAGCAAAGAAGGCTGTAACCGATTCAGTAAAATATGCCAATGAACGGAAACAATTCGGAGTTCTGATCTCTTCCTTCGGGGCAATAAAACATAAGCTGGCAAGCCAGGTTATCAGGTTATTCGCCGCTGAATCAGCTGTATACAGGGTCAGCCGTGACATTGACAGGATGATGGAGACACTGAAGGTTGACTGCGGGGATGCTGGGCGTGCTTCAATAGAAGCCATAAGTCATTATGCCGTCGAAGCTGCCATTTTAAAGGTCTTTGGTTCCGAAATGCTCGATTTTGTTGCCGATGAGGCTGTTCAGATACATGGCGGGATGGGATATTCAGCAGAGATGGATGTTGAAAGAGGCTATCGCGATTCAAGGATAAACAGGATATTCGAAGGAACGAACGAGATCAACCGTCTTCTTGTTGTTGATACAGCTATAAAGCGTGCCATGAAGGGTGAATATGATCTCTTCGGCAAGGCTGAGGCTCTTTATAATGATCTCGGTAAAATTACCGGCGGAGAATCTTCAGGGGAAAGTTATTTCAGCGAAAAAACACGATATATCAATAACTTCAAGAAGGTGATCATGATATGTATTCATGGAGCTATGAAACAGTTTGCAAAAAACCTTATTTCTGAGCAGGAAGTGCTGAACAATATTGCCGACATGATGATGGAGACTTACGTTTCTGAATCTTTGCTTCTCAGGGTAACCAAGCTGGAAAGCCTCAATGGGAACAAGCCGGTTTACAGGGATACACTTGACGTCAACATTTATGATACTGCTGAAATTGTCAGGAAATCATCGAGTGATGCTGTATATTCATTTGCTTCACCTGAAACAACCACATCACTGATAAAAGCTATTGAAGCACTGACTGCTGTCAGGGGCGTAAATGTGAAGGATGCAAGGCGCAGGATAGCAGACATATTAATTGAGAATAACAAATATAGCTTCTGAGCGCTTATCTTTCAGATTCACGAAGGATCGCACAGATAAAGAGCACCTGCTGAAGGTGATTATTTTAAATATGGATTTTTTATCCCGGTATTGCTGTCAGGTTTTAACCTTATTGGTATCTAAGAATGAAGTTAATGAAGTTCTTTTTCGCATTAATATTATTCACCGGCCTTTCCACTTATTGTTCCCCGGCGGCGGTCATTATTTCTGAAAAGGAAGGCCCCATAGGGAAGGATACATCTTTATATATTTCACCTTTCCGTGAAAAGAATGAGAGGTGCTTTAAATGTCATGGTCAGGGCAGATATGAATATACCAATGAGAATCTTGGCATGCAGGTAAAGGCGCTCATGTTTCCTCAGAGAATCATAGACCGGAAAAAATTCTATGAAGCAAATCACAAAAGCTTCAGCTGCACTGACTGCCATTCAGAAGATTATACAAAGTTTCCTCATCCGGGTCAACTGAGGATGGGAATGAGTTATAACTGCCTGGATTGTCATGGCGGGGATGAAAAATTTGCAAAATTCAAATTCGAGGGAATTGATTCAGATTATCATAAAAGCGTTCATTTCAAGCTTGAAGATGAGGGTTTTACCTGCTGGAGCTGTCATAATCCTCACGAGTATAAAATAAGCATCAGGGATAGTAAGAACCTGAAAGAGACTATTTTATATGACAATAATATTTGTCTTGCCTGTCATTCTAACTATAATCGTTTTCGGCTCCTTTCTGATAAGGAAGAAGTGAATATCATGAAAAAGCACGATTGGTTACCTGACCTGGCTGCACATTTTAGAAGCGTAAGATGCATAGAATGCCATTCGGAAGTCAACGACAGCATCCTGGTATCCCATCAAATCATGCCTAAGGAAGATGCTGTTAGAAGATGCAATGAATGCCATTCGAAAAACTCACTCCTCATGTCGTCTCTTTACAAATTTCAGTACCAGGGAAAAAGCAGGGCGGGATTTTTAAACGGGATAATACTTAATCAGTCATATGTAATCGGAGCTAACAGGAATGAATATCTTGAATGGATCAGCTTTGTAATATTCATTATTGTACTGATAGTAATCGGGATTCATATTTTTATACGGATACACAAATAATGGCAACAGGTTATGAGCAATAAAATATATCTATATCCCGGATGGATCAGAATCTGGCATTTTCTTAATGCCCTCATGTTTATAATTCTTATTGTCACAGGTATAAGCATGCAGTACACCGACAGGAAAGATCATCTTCTTATGGTAGGTTTTGTCCGGGCGGTCAGGTGGCACAATATTGCAGCCATAATCCTGATAATTAACTATATCATATTTGTTGCTGGCAACATCATTACAAAAAATGGGATATACTACAGATTAAAGAAGCAGAATTTCCGGTCCGATCTTTGGATACAAATGAGATATTACACTTCCGGGATGTTCAAAAAGGAAAAACCTCCATTTCCTGTTACTGAAGACAGGAAATTCAATCCTCTTCAGAAATTCACATATGTCCTTGCAATGTATATCGCATTGCCTTTGCTGATTATTTCCGGCATCGGACTGTTAATTCCCAATATGATCATCACTAAGTTGTTTGGAGTAAGCGGATTGGTTTTGACTGATATCCTGCACGTTACTATGGCATTCATCCTGTCGGTATTTTTCATTGTGCATATCTACACTTGCACACTTGGATCAAAGCCCTTATCTCTTTTAGGTGAAATAATTTCAGGATATCATGAAGCGGAAGAGGAAGAATAACAAAATTTGTACGATTATTGTTTTATCAACTGAAACTTTAAAACAGATTCAATGAAAAATTCAAAATTATTTATGGCAGGTATGGCAGTAATGATTGCCAGTTTGGCTCTTCTATCTTTCACTTTCAATACACAGCCAAAACCCTGGACAGTGCCAGCAGAATACAAGACTATGAAAAACCCGGTTACCAAAGGTGATGCCAGTAACAAGGCAGGAATGGAACTATATACAAAGAATTGCGCTTCATGCCACGGGAAAACCGGACTTGGTGATGGTGTAAAGGCCAGGATGCTTAAGGATTTTCCGGGCGATTTTACAACTGCTGGATATCAGAACCAGACTGATGGCGATCAGTTCTATAAAACCAAATTCGGGAAAGGTGAGATGCCTAAATATGAAGTCAAACTTACCGATGACGATATCTGGAACATTGTCAATTATATGAGAACATTCAGAAAATAAACATTCATTAAATCATTAATTATAGCCACAATATGTAACCAATTGTAACATGAAGATTATAAAGATTCTCTTCTCTCCTGCATTTATGGGTATCTTATTTGTGATTTTTGTTATATCAATGGCGGCAGCTACATTTATCGAAAACGATTTCGGTTCGGCTGCCTCGTACAGCATAGTTTATAATTCCAGATGGTTTGAGCTTATATTGCTTCTTCTGTCAGTAAACCTGATCGGACAGGTCATAATCCATAAGCTTTTCAGAAAGGAGAAGTTGCCCATAGCCATTTTTCACCTCTCATTTGTGCTTATGATAACCGGAGCTGGCATCACGAGATATTTCGGATGGGAAGGTTCTATTCACATAAGGGAAGGGGAGACTTCATCCACCTGTTATTCAGATTTAATGTCCGATTCCGAAAAATCCGGAGGAGCATTAGGATCGAAAATAACAATTCTGCCTTTCAGCCTTCGGCTTGATGCTTTTATTATGGAAAGGTATCCGGGTTCAAACAGCCCATCAGGTTACAAGAGCAATGTAACTCTTATCGATAAGGCAGCTGATGTCGAGAAACCCTTTACTATCTTCATGAATAACATCCTGAAATATAAAGGATACCGTTTTTACCAGTCATCTTTCGACAAAGATGAGAAAGGAACCATACTCTCTGTAAATCACGATCTCGCAGGCATGCTTATTACATATACAGGGTATGTACTTCTGTTCTTTTTTATAATTCTGTCATTGATAATCAGGAATTCGCAGTTCCGGACCATAAAGGTGTCTGCATGGAGCTCGCCTTTACGCAAAGGTGTGGTTTCAGTACTATTCTTTCTGTTTATTTCAGGTTTATCAGTACTTAATGCACAGAAATTTATTCCGGGAAAGGAGAGTTCGGAGGAATTCGGGAAAGTGCTTGTCCAGGACCAGAAGGGAAGGACAAAGCCATTATTTACACTTAGCAATGATATTCTTCGGAAAGTATCAAGGGAAAACAAATTTGAAGGGAACAGCCCGATGCAGGTCTTCCTCGGGCTCTATTTCGACTTTGATCACTGGAAAGATGTTCCGCTGATCAGGGTCTCCAACAGTGATCTTCGTAAAGTTGTGGGTATTAAAGGTAATATGGTCTCCTTCTCCAACCTTGTCGATATTAGCGGCAAAGGAACCTATAAGCTTTCAGAGCAGGTAAATACTGCTTATGAAAAGGCACCGGCCCGGAGAAACAAGTTCGACAAGGAAGTAATGAAGGTGGACGAAAGAGTCAATATAATTTATATGATATATAAGGGTGATTTTATGAAAATATTTCCCCTTAATAACGGCTCACATGACTGGGGAACACCTGATGAGGCAATTAAATCAGCCAGAAGCAGGGAAGATTCCATTTATCTTCAAAAGGCTCTCCCTCTTTTCGTTGAGACGCTGCAAACTAATAACAGTATCATTGCCAGGCAGATAGCAGAATCTGTAATTGGTTACCAGAAGCGGTTTTCTGAATATGCTCTTCCTTCTGCAGCAAGAACCAATGCAGAAGTGACTTATTATAAGCTGGGCATTTTTGGAAAACTCTTTCCTTTCTATTCCACTATTGGAATTGTGATGCTTGTCGGCCTTATAATAATGGTAATAAAAGGAAGAAAGAAAACTTCATTATTAGTTAAGATACTTGGATGGCTTCTATTTACAGGGTTCCTGATCCACACTCTCGGACTTGGTTTGAGATGGTATATTGCAGGACATTCGCCTATGAGCAATGGTTATGAATCATTAATATTTATAGCGTGGGCTACTCTTCTTGCCGGGTTTATTTTTAGCCGTAAATCGGCTTTTCCGTTATCTGCTACGGCTGTGCTGGCAGGACTGACGCTTATGGTAGCTCATCTCAGTTTTATGGATCCCGAAATAACAAACCTTGTTCCTGTGCTTAAGTCATACTTGCTAACACTGCATGTTTCAGTAATTATCGGAAGCTATGGTTTTCTTGGTCTTGGAGCTATCCTTGGGATAATAATCATGATCCTGTTAATGCTATCCAATAACCAGAACCGCGAAAGGATATCAAACACAATTGATGAGCTTTCAGTCATTAACTTCAGGACACTAACGCTTGGTCTCTATTTTCTTACTATCGGAACATTTCTCGGAGCCATCTGGGCAAATGAATCGTGGGGCAGGTACTGGGGATGGGATCCTAAGGAAACATGGTCGCTGATTACCATTATTGTTTACGCATTTGTGACCCATTCACGTATGATCCCGGGGATGAAGAGCATTTATAGTTTCAATCTGCTTTCAATGTTAGGGTTCTCATCGGTGCTGATGACATATTTTGGAGTAAATTATTACCTGTCGGGAATGCATTCCTATGCCTCTGGTGACGCTGTTGCGATTCCTTTGTTCGTATACCCGGTTGTGATTGTTCTTACAGGATTGTGCGTGGCAGCATATCTGAAATACAGCAAATTGGGAAAGGATACTGTGGAAAAATAGCAGGGGGATCACCGGTTCAGCTTCGCTTCGCGGACGATCCCCCGGGGGCAGCCTTTTCTGTTTGGGTGGAAGATGGGATTCGAACCCACGACCTTCGGAACCACAATCCGACGTTCTAACCAGCTGAACTACATCCACCGTGTCAGGAGTGCAAAAGTAAGCCCAATATTTTTATTCACAAAATTTTAAAATTATTTTCTCCTGATCGCACTCAAATGTTATCTTTGTGCGGTTCAGAAAAAAGTGAACCTGCACGAATAATTTTTTGCCAGACAATTTGCTATCAACAATAACCGGATAAATCAGGACGTGTTTAAGAAAATCAAGGTAATTGATAATATTTCAGGGCTTCAGAGCTTCCAGCTCATGAGGTTCACTATCTTCCTGATCATCAGCGTGGTATTCACTAAAAGCCATCTTACAAGATCTGAGATAGGATCATGGGAGATGTTCCTTTTTATAGCTGGGCTATTAAGCTTTTTTTGGGTTACCGGTATCATCCAGTCACTGCTTCCCCTTTACCACCGAAATAAGACATTCAGGCGGTTTGGCGATCCCGGAACAGGAAAATCACCGGAGATATTCAACGCATTTCTTTTATTATGCTTTTTCAGCCTTCTGATTTTTGCACTTGGCCAATCACTTAAGGGAAGCTTTTCAGTCTTCCATTTCAGAGGCAATGTTCCGTTCCTGAACCTTCTTCTTCTTTATATCATGCTAAGCAGCCCGGTTTGTCTTATTGAATATATCTACATGCTTAATAACCGTTCTTACAGGATATTTCAATATGGTCTCTATACCTTCAGCGCGCAGCTTGTTCTGGTAATTACCCCGATTCTATTAGGGAAAGATATTATATGGTCCGTTTATGGACTTCTTATAATAACAGGGATAAGATGGATATGGCTTATCATTTTGCTCAGGAGGTATTCTGAGATGAAAGTCTCATGGGAATTCATGAAAGAGCATCTGTATCTCGGACTGCCACTGGTAATTGCCTCGCTTATCAGCGGATCGGCCCAGTATACCGATGGAGTTATTGTATCAGCAGTATACCGAGACCCCGCAGTATTTGCATGGTTCAGATATGGAGCTAAGGAATTTCCGCTCGTCCTCCTGCTTGCAAACGGACTAAGCAATGCCATGCTTCCGGAATTTTCTACCCGGTTAAGGACAAAGGAAGCGCTTGAGAAATTAAAACTCAAATCAAAGAGAATGATGCATTTTCTGTTTCCTTCCACGATGCTTCTCATGATCTTTACAAGATGGTTTTACCCTCGCCTGTTTAACCCTGAATTCCAGAAGAGCGCTGATGTTTTCCTGATTTATACATTGCTGATAATACCAAGGCTGGTTTTCCCGCAGACTATAGTAGTAGGACGGAAAAAGACCAACATCAGCCTAATAGGTGCCCTTATTGAGATCTCGCTGAATATACCTCTCAGCCTGCTGATGATTAAGTGGGGATATAATATTGTCGGTGTCGCGCTTGCAACTTTTATTGTTTACACGATAGAAAAGATATTCCTGGCAGGATACGTCTGGAAGGTCATGAAAATAAGGCCATCCGAGTATATACCGCTCAAGGTGTACGGAATATATTGCTTCCTGCTCGCTGTCCTGTTCATACTTATCGACCACAGGATCATTGATATTCATTAGAATTGTTCCGGCTCAATGCTGTTGAATCCTGGTTGTAAAAATTTGTTTTTATATTTGTGACCAGACTACCTGAAAAGGTTCCAGGTTTATAATAAATAGTAACCAGATTTTTTTGCTATGAATGCTGTTGAAGTACTTACAAAAGAAGAAAGACAGGATTTCCATGATTTCCCGAAGCGGCTGTACAAGGGTGATCCTTGCTGGGTTTGTCCGCTTGATTCAATTATTGAATCAATCTTTGATCCCCGGAAAAACCACTCTTTCGAACATGGGGAGGCCATCAGGTGGATTCTTAAAGATGACGATGGAAAAACAATCGGGCGTGTGGCAGCATTTATCGATAATATGAGGTCAGCTGCAAACAGGCAGAAAACAGGGGGAATGGGATTCTTTGAGGTTATTGAGGATAAGACTGCTGCATTTTTCCTCTTCGATAAAGCACGGGAATGGCTTTCTGAAAAAGGAATGGAAGCTATGGACGGCCCAATAAATTTCGGAGAAAACGACAACTTCTGGGGTCTGCTGGTTGACGGCTTCACCAGGCAGGGTTATGGAATGCCTTATAATAAGAAGTATTACAGGGAGTTTTTTGAAGCATACGGTTTCAGAAATTATTTTGAGCAGATATCATGCCACAGAGCGGTAAGGGAGAAAGGCAATATAATGACAAATTTTCCTGATCGCATAATGAAGGTTGCCGAATGGCTGACAAAAAAATCAGGATATACATTCCGGCATTTTGAGTACAGGAATGCCAGGAAATACATTGATGATATATGCCATATTTATAACACTACCTGGATATATGTGAAGGACGACTTTACTCCTCTCGATCCGGTGATCCTCCATGAATCACTTGTGGGCGCAAAACCTGTACTTGACGAAGAATTGGTGTGGTTTGCATATTATAATGACAGCCCTATCGGATTTTTTGTAATGTTTCCGGATCTAAATATGATCCTTCGGCATTTTAATGGCAAATTAACTCCTTGGAACATTGTCAGGTTCGCATATTACAAGCTTACCCACGAGATGAACCGGGTGAGAACCGTTGTGGGTGGAGTCATTCATTCACATCAGAATACAGGTGTGGAAGCTGCTATCTTTTACCAGTATTACCAGACATTCAAAAAGAAACCCTGGATAAAGGAGCTTGACATGTCGTGGATAGGTGATTATAACCCAAAGATGATCTCGACATATGAAGCCCTTGGTGCAAAAAGAGTCAAGACTCATATTACCTACAGGTATATGATTAATGATAAGCTTAAATTCACAAGATTCAAAGACGAAATGGCAGAGAAAAATGCCAGCTTACATAAAAACAGGCAGAAAGATCAATAATTTGCAATTAACTTTGCAAATTAAATATAGTTCATTACTTTTGCAATCCCTTAACAGGGGCATTATACAGGTTAGAAAAGAAATAAAATAAACAGCAATGAAACAGGGAATACATCCGGAAAATTACAGGTTCGTGGTATTTCAGGATATGTCGAACGGTACTTCTTTTCTGAGCAGATCGACTGCTCCATCAAAAGAGAATATCAAATGGGAAGACGGGAATGAATATCCTCTTATAAAGCTTGAGATTTCAAATACGTCTCATCCTTTTTATACCGGCAAGATGAAGCTTGTTGACACCGCAGGGAGGGTCGATAAATTCATGAACCGTTACAAAGGCCACATATCCAAGAAGAAATAACTGGAATTTATTCAATATGCGATTAAAAGGGCCTCTTAAAGAGCCCTTTTTTTATGCCCGTCCTGAACTTACCTGCTAGTTAAGGAGTGAGTACTGATTAGATCGGAACCGGTCTTCAATTATTTGGCATAATCATTGCAATGGTCCCTTTCAGGTTAATTGATAAAATATTAAGTAATTTTGACTCTTTGATAAAGAGGGAAGGTAATAATATATATGGAAAAGAAATTCAGAAGAACCGTCAGCGAGTTTTTAATCCCTGATGTTCTTGACGGAGAAGGTGATATTATTCCGATAATCGCCGATGGTGAAGAAGGCGACCTTGAAGATATTGATATACCGGAAACAATTCCGGTCCTGTCATTACGCAACACCGTACTGTTTCCCGGTGTAGTACTTCCTATTTCAATAGGGCGGCCACGGTCCATTCAACTGATTAAAGATGCCTACCGGAATGACAAGATTGTAGGCACTGTTGCTCAGAAAGATCCGGATATGGAAAATCCGGGATATAACGATCTTCACTCTGTGGGTACAATTGGCCAAATAGTCAAACTCCTTGAGATGCCCGATGGCTCAACAACCGCAATTATTCAGGGACGTAAAAGAATGGTGCTCAGCGAACTGGTTTCTGATGATCCGTATTTCATTGCACGTGTCAAACCAATGCCAGAAAGAAAACCAGAGCCTTCGAGCAAGGACTTTGATACAATTGTGGGCTCACTGAAGGACCTTTCTCTGAAAATTATCAAGATCAATTCCAATATAAGTCCAGAAGCTTCATTTGCAATCAAGAATATTGAGAATAACACTTATCTCATAAATTTTATCTGCTCAAACACCGACATCAAAGTTCAGGATAAGCAGAAACTTCTGGAAGTTAACAGTATACGCGACAGGGGATTCATGCTGCTTGAATTCCTGGTACAGGAAATTCAGGTTTTGGAGCTTAAAAACGAATTGCAATCGAAAGTCAAAATAGATCTCGATCAGCAGCAGAGGGAATTCCTTCTTCACCAGCAGATGAAGACTATTCAGAATGAGCTTGGTGGAAATCCCGGTGAAAAAGAAATTGAGGAGTATCAGGAAAAGGCTAAAACAAAAAAGTGGACCAAAGAAGTTAAACAAGTATTTGACAAAGAGCTTGATAAACTGCGTCGTCTCAATCCTGCCGCCGCCGAATACTCTGTTCAGGTCAACTATATTCAGACTTTGCTTGACCTTCCATGGAGTGAATATACCCAGGATAATCTCGACCTTAAAAATGCAAGGCAGGTACTTGATTCTGACCATTTTGGCCTTGACGATGTCAAGGAGAGAATACTCGAACACCTGGCAGTTCTGAAATTGAAAGGCGACTTAAAGTCTCCGATCCTTTGCCTTTACGGCCCTCCCGGAGTAGGAAAAACATCTCTTGGCAAGTCGGTCGCAAGGGCTCTTGGCAGAAAATATGTCAGAATGTCATTAGGAGGACTTCATGATGAAGCTGAGATCCGCGGGCACAGAAAAACATATATCGGGGCAATGCCGGGCCGTATCGTTCAAAACCTTAAGAGGGCAGGTTCCTCAAATCCTGTTTTTATACTTGACGAGATAGATAAAGTTGGACAGGATTTCAGGGGAGATCCATCCTCTGCACTGCTTGAGGTACTTGATCCTGAGCAGAACAGCACTTTCTTCGACAATTTCCTTGAAATGGAATACGACCTTTCAAAGGTTCTCTTCATCGCCACAGCTAATACTCTTTCGACAATCAGTCCTGCTCTCCGCGACAGGATGGAGACTATTGAAATTACCGGATATCTCGTTGAGGAAAAACTAGAAATAGCAAAACGCCATCTGCTTCCCAAGCAGCTCGAAAATCATGGTGTAACAGATGATCAGCTGAAAGTGCCTGAAACTATAATGGAAAAGATTATCGATTTGTATACAAGGG
>Ga0224523_1000391_pt1 | contig 24405 bp, 22 predicted proteins | sample CFST50metaG_FD_182732 | JGI IMG/M metagenome (GOLD analysis project Ga0224523, IMG submission 182732) | Peat soil microbial communities from Stordalen Mire, Sweden - C.F.S.T50 | ecosystem: Environmental > Terrestrial > Soil > Wetlands > Peat | place: Sweden: Norrbotten County, Stordalen Mire...
GGCCAAATACTAGCGGCGCACCAAAGAAAACAAGCACTGCAACAGGGTTTTTGATAAACTGCCTAAATTCCCTGATAATAATTTTATAAAATGTTTTCATAAAAAAAACCATTTACCTTATTTATTAATAAGTACAGTCATATTTGTAAATAATTGTACGACATCAGATTTGTTTGCAGGGACAAATTTTAATTCATAAGTAGATTCGCCAAGTTGATAGTCAGGGTAGCTTGCTGTTTTTTTAGCATATCCGCCAATGTCTTTTATTGAAATGAGTCTTGCATCAACCAACTGCTCTTTTTTAAAAGGAAGAATTATTTTATACGCTTGTCCTTTCGAAAATTTATTTAGATCACTCTCTCCCATCGTAAACCTAAAGAACACATCATCGGTGTCATAACCTATAAAAAAATTATATCCTGCAAGAGCCAGTTCACCTTTATGCAACGCAATAGTTTCAATGACCATGCCTGTCGGAGCTATCACATAATGTTCTTTGATCGCGGAACTAGCTTCATCAAAAGCGCCTTCTGCCCTATTCATATCCCCTTCAGCCATTTCAATTTTTTCTTTTCTTACTCCGTTCTCTACATCTTTTTTCTGCGCTTCTACAGCTTTAAGTTGTGCTGCCGCTGACTGGTATTGCTCGTAAACTTCATCGTATTTCTGTTGTGCGATCAATGAATCATCAGCCATGTTTTTAATACGCTTATAACTTTTTTCTGCCAGGTCGTACAATTCTTTTGCCGCATTATATTTTTCCTGGATCTGTTGTCTTTCAAATATTGTCGCACCGTTCAGGCTCATTTCGTATTGCGCTTTTGCAGAAATTACTGCACCTTTTGTCTGTTCAAGTTTTGCTTCAATATCAGGAATATCAATAATGGCAAGCGTATCACCGGCTTTCACAGTGTCGCCTTCATTAACTCTTAGGTCTACAATACGTCCTGAAACTTTGGGCGCAATGGAAATAGTTTCACGTTTGACTTTTCCTTCAAATTTGTCGGCGTATTTTTTATTACCAGATCTGTTATTACATGCATTTAGGCTTATGATGATAATTGCCATGATTATTATTTTATAAGTTTTCATAATGATATTAGTTTTGAATATTTTCAATAGTTAAATTTCCTGTTGCTTCTAAAAGCTCAATTGAAGCCATGCGCTGGTCGTAAATGGCTTTAATAAGTCCCAGGCGGGCTTCCTGGCAATCGGTTTCAGCTTCAAGGCGCTCTGTAATACTTATCAAACCTTGTTCGTATTCCTTTACGCAAAGCTTCAATCCTTTGTCAGCTGATGCAACCTGCTTCTGAGCTACAACTATAAGCTGATCTGCAAGCTGAACATTTAATCTCGACTGTTCCAGTTTTACTTTCATTTTTGAAAGTGCATTATTATAAGTGTTCTGCGCTGTTGAAGCTTCAAGTTTTGCTTTCTGAATTTCCCTGTAATTCTGCATCCCATCAAATATTTTCCAGCTTAAACCAACACCAACATACCACTTAGGATCTAATACCGACAAATCTGCATAATCCAATTCTTTCTTTCCAAAAGCGTAAGCAGTGGGCATGTAATTCGAACAGGTTGCTTTTGTTTTAAATTTATTTGCATCTACCGATTCCTTTAATGCAACCAGCTCAGGGCAATTTTCAACAGAAGAACCCAGCTGAGTTAACGACCAAATGCTAAGTTCGGGATGAACGGATTTAAGAGACAACGTATCAACATCAGTCAAATCATTCAAAAGGCTTTCTACAATTTTTCTTTTAATATTCATTTCGATTTGCTTAGCTGACAGTTGCTGTGTGGCAATCTCAATTTTACTTTCATCATAGCTGTTTATCAAACCTTCCTTTCTGGCTTTCTTCACAAAAGCATATTCTTCATCAAGTCTTTTGCTGCTTTCCGAAAGCACGACCTGCGACTGATCGATCAAGGCAAGCATGTCATAATAATTTACGACATTATTAATAATTTCGCTTTCGTTCATTTTAAGCAGAGCTTCATCGGCATTCTTTTTATGCTCTAATGCTTTGACCGTCCACGGCACTTTCATTCCAGTGAACAATACCATGGTCGCTGTAAGGTCATCTTTAAATGTTTCTTTTTTTTGCAAAGTCATAGGATCAACATTTACCGGCGGGATCACAAGCCCGGGAACAGGTGACTGAACATCGATAGGCGGGACTACGATCTGAATCTTATCATTCAATCTGGTGTAAGCAGAATTAAATGAAACATTCGGGATGTAGGTTTGATAAGCTTCCAACTTATCATACTTATCCTCAGCAACCTCATTCTTTGCATTTTTGATCTCATAACTTTTATCAAGCGCTTTCTGGATAAGCATCTTTCGCGTTAAAGATGTATCCGTTGCAGCTTTCTGCGCCATTGAACTGCTCGCAAGCATTATCGCCAGGCACATTACGCAAATATTTATTTGTATTTTCATAAATCTTCTATTACACTGTTTTAGTTTTTTTAGTTTCCATATAAATAAAAAAATTATCTCTTTATTAATTCATTTTTTCCTTTTTCAGTTAACACTCCAAAAAATATCACATTAGCCAGCAGATTAAAAATCTCTTTTGCTGAATAAGGAACTTTTTCAAGGACATCATGCGGAAGATTGTTCAGGAACAAAGGATCGAGTAGGTTGTCAAGTGCTGACATATATACCAGCATTGCCATATTCAGGTCAACATGATTATTTACATAGCCATCCTTCTTTCCTGCTTTTAAAAGTTTACGGAATCTTACAATTGCAGCTTCTTTTTTATACTTTGATATTTCTTCCCAAATTTCCGGTAAGTTCTTACGAAGATCCTCACCAAAGTTAGGTGTGATTTTATTTAGCTTTAAAGCAATGGTAGTAAGATTCAATTTTAATTTATCCGTGAACTTCATATCTTTACTTGATAAAATCTTATCAAGTTCTAGGTCCAAATCGTTTTTAAGATTCGTTATTCCGGCAACCAGTATATCTCTTTTACTGGAAAAATAATTATAAATAGTTTTCTTACTGACACCAATATGCGAAGCGATCTCATCTGAAGTTACCCGGCTGAAATTGTATTTAAAAAACAATTCCATCGATCCCTCGATAATTCTTTTTCGTTTTTCGTAGTCAGTTGACCGTATCATAATTACACTTTTTATACTATTTTAGTTTCTTAATTTGATTACAAAAATATACAATAAATTAACGCAAAGCAAGTTTTTTAAATATTTTTTTCGTTTTTAACCAATATATTTTCGCAAAAGGTTTAGTGCTGCGTTGCCTGCACGCATAATATTTCTTTCGCGGTTATCTCCAAAAAGAAATTTTACAGCAATGTTTTTTTGTTCCGAAGAAACTGCAATCCATACTGTACCGACTGGCTTTTCATCAGTCCCACCATCAGGGCCGGCAATGCCCGAAACAGCAAGAGCATAATCAGCATTCAATATCACTCTTGCATTTTCAGCCATTTGCGTTACTGTTTCTTCGCTAACAGCGCTATATTTAATAAGAGTTTCAGATTTAACATTTAGAACTTTTTCTTTCACTTCATTTGAATATGCAATGACAGAGCCTTTGAAATAAGCTGAGCTGCCGGGCACTTTCGTGATGCAATGCGCAATATAACCGCCCGTACAACTTTCTGCGGTAACGACTGTTTTCTTTTTCTCAATTAATATTTTACCAATGACTTTTTCAATGGTATCTGCATCATAACCATAAATGTATTCTGAAATGATCGTTTTTAATTTCTGAATTTCGTTTTCAATATCTTTTTGCAGGATTGATTTATCTGTACCTCTTGCTGTCAACCTCAAACGAACAAGACCAGGTGAAGGAAGATATGCTAGCCGGATATATTTAGGTAAATTATTTTCCCAATCACTTATTAAATCAGCGAGAAATGATTCGCCAATTCCTTGTGTCAACACAGTTTTATGGACAATTGTTTCGCTGCCTGTTCTTTTTTCAACAGCAGGAATAATTGATTTGGTCATCATTGTCTTCATTTCAAAAGGTACACCGGGAGTGGCTATAAATATTTTTTCATCTTTCTCAAACCACAAACCCGGGGCTGTTCCTTCGGTATTGCGGATAACTTTACACCCGGCAGGAACTTCGGCTTGCTTCCTGTTCGTTTCAGTTACAACAATACCTTTTTGTATAAAGAATCTTTCAATATCACTATACGTTTCATTATGAAAAACAAGATGTGTATTAAAATATTTGCAAAGCGTTTTTGATGTAATATCATCCTTTGTAGGACCAAGTCCGCCTGTGAGAATGATCAGTTCAGCATTTTTTTCGGCATCATTTAATGCATTTAATATTTCCGCTTCAGTATCCGATACAACATTTATTCTTATCACATCAACACCTATTAAATTCAATTGTTCAGCCATCCACGATGCATTGAAATTCGTAACCTGCCCTATCAGCAGCTCATCACCTATATTTATTATTATTGCCTTCATAAAAAAATATCTTTTGTAAAAATAATATTTTTAGGAACCAATATTCGGCTGATGTTAAAATTTCTTAAACATTTACCTGATTAATAAAAAAGAAGTATTTTCGCATCTCGTTAAAAGTTTACAATTTTCTGAAATATTTCAGAAAGCATGGTTTAAATTAAGAAAACGGATGTTTACATTATTCAAAAGAGAAATAAAAAATTTTTTAAGTTCACTCATCGGTTATATTGTCATTGCTGTTTTCCTGCTTATCAACGGGTTGTTTCTTTGGGTTTTTCCAATCGACTATAACATTCTTCAAAACGGATATGCCAATCTTGACGGGCTTTTCATGTTGGGGCCAATTGTATTCCTGTTCTTAATTCCGGCTATCACCATGCGTTCCTTTGCAGAAGAAAAACGCAGCGGAACAATAGAAATGCTGATGACAAAGCCACTCACTGATCTCCAGGTTATCCTTGCAAAATATTTTGCCGGGTTTGTATTAGTTCTATTTTCGCTTTTACCTACACTTATTTATTATATCTCCGTTTATCATTTGGGGAGCACAGTCGGAAATCTCGATGAAGGCGGTACATGGGGATCCTATATCGGACTTTTATTTCTGGGCGCTGCATTTGTCTCCATCGGAATTTTTGCTTCGACAATAAGCGACAACCAGATCATTTCATTTATTATATCATTATTTCTTTGCGGATTCTTTTATTTTGGTTTCGACTTCATATACCAACTTGATATTTTCGGAGGACTTGCCCTCTTCATTCAATCGCTTGGCATCAATGCTCATTATTCATCCATGAGCCGCGGTGTGATCGACTCAAGAGATGTGCTTTATTTCCTCAGCTTGATATCCATTTTCATTTTATTAACCAAGATCAAATTAGAAAGCAGAAAATGGTAACATTCAAAAAAAATCAGCAGGATAAAGTGAATCCCGAATCTAATAAAAAGAAAAAGGGAGTAAAGAAGCAAAATATCACGCTATTTATTTATAGTTTTATTATCATCATTCTTCTGAATGTCATCAGTTCATTTGTATTTACAAGGCTTGATCTTACTTCAGAAAAAAGATATACCTTATCAAAAGCCACGAAAAAACTTTTAAAGAACCTTGATGATATTGTTTATTTTAAAATTTACCTCGATGGCGATTTTCCTGCCGGTTTCAAAAGACTGAGAAATGAGACACGCGAAATGCTTAATCAGTTCAGGGCATACTCCGATAACATTCAATATGAATTTATAAATCCTTCAGCAGGAACTGACAAAAAACAAATTAAAAATCTTTACCAGGAGCTTTATGGCAAAGGTCTTCAGCCAACCAACCTGCAAGTAAAAAATACCGAAGGTTCAAGTCAGCAGATCATTTTCCCCGGCGCTATTGTTACTTATAAAGAAAGAGAATTACCATTGCAATTGCTGAATTCACAAATTGGAATAGCTCCGGAAGCCGTACTGAACAGCTCAATACAAGCCTTGGAATACAATATTGCCAGCATTATTAAAAAACTTTCTGTTACGGCAAAACCAAAAATTGCATTTATCACCGGACAAGGAGAGCTTGACAAATATGAAACGGGAAGCATTTCTTCTTTGCTTTCCGAATATTATGATGTGCAGCGCATAACGATCAATCATCAATTAAAAGCATTAAAGGATTTCAAAGCTATTATTATTGCCCGACCTGATTCAGTTTTTGATGAAAAAGATAAATTCATTATCGATCAGTTCATCATGAAAGGTGGCAAAGCGTTATGGCTTATCAGTCCTGTATTTGCAAGCATGGACAGTTTACGCACTTCCGATCAAACCGTGGGGATAGCACAAAGACTTGGTATCGAGGACCAGCTCTTCAAATATGGAGTCAGGATAAATTACGACCTGATCCAGGATTTAAATGCAATGCCGATTCCCGTTAAAACAGGAAATCTTGGCAATCAGCCTCAAATGGATTATTTGCCTTGGTATTTCTTTCCTGTTGTCATGCCCACTATTAAAAACCCTATTGTAAATAATTTAAACGCAATTAAATTTGAATTCACAAGTAGCATGGATACCGTCGGCTCTGCAACGGTCAAGAAAAAAATACTTCTTACAACTTCCAGATATTCCCGGTTACTACCCACACCTGTATCGATCAGTCTTGGCATCATGCGGGAACAGCCCGACGAAAGGCTTTTCAACAAATCCAATATTCCTGTTGCTGTATTACTCGAAGGGACTTTTACTTCGCTTTACAAAAACAGGATCAGCGATACTATTGCCGCTGATAAGGAAATACAATTCCGCGAAACCAGCGTTCCAAATAAAATGATCGTGGTTTCGAACGGAAATATCATCAGGAATGATGTGCAGATTTCTAACGGAACCAAATACCCGCTTCCTTTGGGTTACGACAAATACACAAGAGAATCATTTGGCAATAAAGATTTCATTCTGAATTGCATCGATTACCTCTGCGATGAATCGGGACTTATAGAAGTAAGATCAAGGGAATTAAAACTTCGATTGCTTGATAAAACAAAAACAACCAAAGATAAATTCATGATACAGCTTGTCAATACAAGCCTTCCTGTATTGCTGGTTATATTATTCGCTTTGATAAACGGGTTTATCAGGAAAAGAAAATACACAAAATAGTTTTTCTGAATTAGCTGGAAAATTCATCCACTGAAGGACAATAACACTTATGAAAAAGAACAGGATTATTCTAATAATTACGATCATACTTGCTGTTACAGCATTTATTTTTATCTATACAGCAACAAAAAGTACTCTTTCAAAATCGCTCAGTGATTTTGCGATTGAAGATACTTCAATGGTAACAAAAGTTTTTCTTTCAGATAAAGCAAACAATAAAGTTACACTTACAAAACATGCTCCGGGTAACTGGACTGTAAACAATGAATGTCCTGTCAGCAATGATCTCATCAGTATTTTTCTTAAAACAGCCATGAGGCTTGAAGTTAAGGCACCTGTTGCCAAAGCTGCACGGAATAATATTATAAAACGGCTCTCATCGATCGGCATCAAAACCGAAATTTACCAAACTGTTTACAGGATCGATCTTTGGGGAATAAAACTTTTCCCTCACGAAAAACTTATCAAAACATATTATGTAGGCGATGCAACAATGGATAACATGGGAACTTACATGTTGCTGGAAAACTCCGATAATCCATACATCATGCATATTCCTGGATTTCGCGGCTTTCTGAATTCGAGGTATAGTGTTTATGAAAAAGACTGGCGCGACCACACCATACTTTCTGTTGCGTTACCAAATATTAAATCGGTAAAACTTGAATTTCCTTCTGCCCCCGAAAGTTCATATATTATCGAAAACCAAGGAAACAGCAAATTCACTTTGACAGCCCTAAAATCAAACACTCAAATTGCCAATTATGACACACTGAAATTAATGGAAGCTCTTTCCACTTTTCGTGATATTCGATTTGAATTTCTTATTACCGATTCAAAAACGCATAATAAAGATTCTATTATTCAAACAACACCTTTTCATATTCTAACCGTTACCGATTTATCAGGCAAAACCAAAGTCATAAAAACATACCATAAGTCACCTCCATTTGATCAGGAAGAATTGGACGGAGGAATTATTGCCAAATACGATCTTGACAGGCTTTATGCTTCGTTCAATGATGGGAAAGATTTTGCACTGATACAATTTTTTATGTTTGATAATATTTTGCGACCATTGCAGTATTTTATAAAACCTTCAAAGAACATTAAACCTGCTAAGAAGTAAATAAATTACTTCAACAGGAATATTACTTTCAACCATTTTTATTCCAAATAAATATCAAAAAAAATCGCTAACTATTTTATATAAAATATTTCTAAACGAATTTGTGTATTAATAAAAATTCATGTAGGTTTGTAAACTAATTTGTAAAATTTAATACTATGAAATTTATAGTTTCCAGTACATTATTGCTAAAGCAATTGCAGGCTATCGGCGGAGTTATCAACAGCAGCAATACCTTGCCAATCCTTGATAATTTTCTTTTTGAACTTGATAAAGACGGATTAATTATTTCTGCTTCTGATCTTGAAACAACAATGACGGCTAAAGTAGCTGTTACAAAAGCTGAAAAAATTGGAAGCATTGCTATTCCCGCAAAGATATTGCTTGACATTTTAAAAACATTCTCCGATATTCCTATTACATTTACTGTTGACAGTAAAGCAACTTATGCTATTGAAATATCAGCAGGTGAAGGAAAATACAAACTTACAGGTCATAATGCCGATGAGTTTCCCAAAACTCCTTCAATGGAAAGCGCCTCAGCTATTGAAGTGGACTTTGAAATACTATCAAGTGCCATTAATAAAACTTTGTTTGCTACAGGAAATGACGAGTTGAGGCCTGTAATGTCAGGAGTTTATTGCCAGTTATCAGATGAAAACATTACTTTTTATGCTACAGATGCACATAAACTTGTCCGTTATATCAGAGCTGATGCAAAATCAAAAGAAACTGCCTCCTTTATTCTTCCTAAGAAACCATTGAACCAGTTAAAGAACCTGCTTTCACATGAAGAAGGAAAAGTAAAAATTGAATACAACAGTACGAATGCTTTTTTCACTTTTGGGAATTTCAATCTTATCTGCCGACTGATCGATGGAAAGTTTCCCAATTGTGAAGCTGTGATACCCACTGAAAATCCGAATAAACTTACTATCGAAAGAATTCCTCTACTGAATTCAATAAAACGTGTTTCTATTTTTTCAAATCAATCCACACATCAGGTACGCTTTAAAATAAGCGGGAAAGAGCTTACGTTATCTGCCGAAGACCTTGATTTCTCTAATGAAGCAAAAGAACGGCTCACTTGCCAATACGAAGGCGATGACATTGAAATCGGTTTTAATTCAAAATTTGTCCTTGAAATGCTTAATATCATTGATACTAACGAAGTATGCCTTGAAATGTCAGCTCCCAACAGAGCAGGTTTATTACTGCCGGTCAATAATGAAAACAAAAGTGAAGACCTTTTAATGCTTGTTATGCCTGTAATGTTGAATACGTAATCAAATCAACCTATATAAAATAAAAAACTCCCGTTCATTAAATGAGCGGGAGTTTTTTTATCAAAGGAGGATCTTATTTTTTCTTCACATTCACGGCTTTTTTGCCCCGCTCATCTTCTGCAATGTCGAATGTAACATCATCGTTTTCCTTCAGATCACGGTCTATTAAACCTGTTACATGAATAAAAATTTCCTTTTGTGATTCATCGTCTACGACAAATCCATAACCTTTTTTCCGGTTAAAAAATTTTACTTTACCTGTTGCCATTAAATTAAGTTTAAAATTAGTAATTCGCTTATTCGCGATACAAAGATATAAAGAATTTTAAAACAAACAACATTTTTATTAAAATTAATCAATAATATTTTACGACGTAGGTGAATTTTGTCGCTAAATATTATACTTATCATGGATTATATTTCAAAATAGAATAAAAAAAGCGCAGAAAATAATTCCTGCGCTTTCGTTAATCAATGTAATAACCTTATACAATTGGACCTGCAGCAACTAAACGTTTTCCTTCATCGTTATCAGTGAAATTCTCAAAATTTTTGATGAACTTTGAAGCGAGGTTTTTCGCAGAAGCATCCCAATCTTCCGGCTTCTGCCATAAATTGCGCGGATGTAATATTTTACTGTCAACATTTTTAACAGCTTTGGGAATCATCAAACCGAAAATGGAAAGCTTTTCGTATTCGGCATCTTTTAAACTTCCGTCAAGAATAGCGTCAATAATAGCACGGGTTGACGGAATATCAATCCGGTGTCCTACGCCATAAGGACCACCGATCCATCCGGTATTTACAAGATACGCAGACGAACCATATTTTTTCATTTTTTCCGCAAGCTGTTTTGCATACACTGTAGGGTGTAATAAAAGAAATGCAGCTCCAAAGCAGGATGAAAATGTGGGCTGTGGTTCAACAATTCCTCTTTCTGTTCCTGCAACTTTTGCTGTGTAACCACTCAAAAAATGATACATTGTTTGGTCGGGGGTCAATTTTGAAACAGGAGGTAACACACCAAATGCATCAGCTGTAAGGAAAATAATACTCTCAGGATGTCCGCCTTTAGAAACTGGTTTTACAATATTGTTAATATGATAAATTGGATAAGAAACTCTTGTGTTCTCCGTTTTGGAACCATCTTTAAAATTAATGTTCCCTTCTTTATCGTAAACTAGATTTTCAAGCAATGCATCTCTTTTTATTGCATTGTAAATATCAGGTTCTTTTTCTTTGCTTAAATCTATACATTTTGCATAACAACCACCTTCGAAATTAAAAATACCATCATCATCCCAGCCGTGTTCATCATCTCCGATTAGCAAGCGTTTCGGGTCAGCTGATAATGTTGTTTTTCCGGTTCCTGACAAACCGAAGAAAATTGCGGTATCACCGGCTTTTCCCATATTTGCCGAGCAATGCATGGATGCAATACCCTTTAACGGTAAGAAATAATTCATTACGGAGAACATTCCTTTTTTCATTTCGCCGCCATACCAGGTACCGCCAATTACAGCCATTCTTTCTTTCAAATTAAAAGCAACGAATACTTCGCTGTTCATCCCCTGCTCTTTCCAATTAGGGTTGGTTGCTTTACAAGCGTGAAGTATGGAAAAATCGGGTTTGAAATTTTTCAATTCTTCTTCCGTCGGGCGAATAAACATATTTTTCACAAAGTGTGCAGCCCAGGCAATTTCGGTAACAAGACGAAGGCTAAGACGTGTATTCGGGTTTGCGCCACAGAATGCATCAACAACATAAAGCTTTTTACCACTTAATTGTTTTTGCGAAATTCCTTTAAGCGATTTCCAGATTTCTTCGCTGATCGGTTTGTTATCGGAACCTTTACGGTTTGGAGCAGCCCACCATACATTCTTTTCGGAAGTTTCTTCTTTAACGATGTATTTATCTTTCGGGGAACGTCCGGTAAAAATTCCCGTATCAACATTCAAAGCACCGGGTTTCGTAACAAATCCTTTTTCGAGACCTTCAAGAGTAGGGTTTGTTTCGTGTTTATAAAGATCTTCGTAAGAGAGGTTATAAAAAATCTCTTTCGTTTCATTTATGCCATACGCAGATAGATCGATCGCTTCAGGCTTACAACAATTACATGACATGGTTTGTATTTTTAGTAAATAATTCGTTTTATTAATATCGTTCAAAATTATAAAATAGTTTAATGCATCCTAAGGAAATTTATGTTAATTGTTAATATTTTCACAACTCATTAAATCAAGAACTAAAAAGTAAGGTCAGGAATCGCCGATAAGTCTTTAAATCGTTTATTTTTCAAAATATAATAATTTTATATATTTGTAAAATAATGCACTCGTTATTATAAAATCAACTAAGATGAAAATAACCCACAAGCTATTATTAACCACTTTAATGTTGTTTGCGATCAATTTCGTTTTTTCACAAGAGCAAACCAATTCGGATACTACATTATCAAAGCGAATCAAGAAGAATGAAACATTTACTCTTGACTTCCGGTCATGCCATTCCTGTGGATATAGGTGGATAATGGATTCAAATTCCGACTCTACCAAACTTAAATTTATTGCCACGACCTCCGTAAAAAACTCCGAGCATCAGGTAGGAGGCAATGAAACCGAATCGTGGTCATTTAAAGGTCTTAAAAAAGGGAAATACCAATTGATCTTTGTTTATAAAAGGCCCTGGGTCGACAAAATTCAAAAAAAAGAAATAGTGAATGTAAGGGTTAAATAAAACTATTAAGTCTCTGTTAATTCTGGTATTTGCCAGCTTAGTAAATCTTTTACATTAATTTATTTTATCGCAACAACTTTATTGTATAAATTTCCATCGCAGGAAACGTTCAATAAATAAATACCTGCAGGGATTCTGCGTGTATCAATAGAAAAACTGTTACTATTTGCAATTCCATTGTCAGAATAAATTTCTTTTCCTAATTCATTAAATAATTTGACTGAAACGCTCCTGCCCTGCTTTACATTAAATACAATATTCAGTTTATCAGTAGCTGGGTTCGGGAAACAATTCATTGATTGCGTAACATCTTCTTCAATGCCGGCAAGTATCTTAGGCATAAGATTCACGCCTTTTATGGCTTCGGCAGTGTTACCCCAGTTATCGCGCAATACTAATTTGATATTATATTGACCTGCCGAAAATCCGCTGGTATTCCATATCCCAAGCGTATCGTTGTGCCTTGCATGTAGTGAATCTGTGAGAATATTACTCCACGAAGTTGCACCATTCTGCTGGTAATATAGCCTGTAGCTTTGAAAATCCATTAACGAGCTGCTTGCTGTTTTGACGATCCATGCGGAGCCTGTTATAGCTGCAATAGAATCGGTATAAGCATTAAATGGTTGTTCGATCATTGCATACCAGGCACAGGCATTGTCTAAAGGCACAGGCTCCTGCTGCACATTACTTTGAATGACCATGATCACAGAATTGTTTAACGCCGATGGATAACCGCCCATCAGCGAAGAATAGGCAAATAAAACAATTCCGTTTCCCTGGCTGCGAACAGCATTCACATCAGAACAATAGCCTGCCATGACAACAGTTGTATCGGTAGCCCACATATACCCACCTGAACCATCACAGGTAAAATTCAAGCCGGTAAATGAAGAATGTTGCTCTGTGCCAACTTCTCCAACAATGCAGCCACTAAGATCAACGTGCGATTTATTCATCGGGTAAATGCTCCATGTCTGCACATCGCAGTTATCAAGTTGAAGGTTGCGGTCGCTTAATCCCGCGGTAAATGTTGTATAATGCGAATTATTGACTAGTCCGTTCACTGCAATGGTATCGCTGCCGGTAAACCACAAACCGATGGAACGTATCTTTGAATTGGAAATGGTAACATTCGAGCCTGTTACAGGCATCATGCCCCACATCACATTTGTGCAAGTATCTGCAACTATTGAGTATTCCACACCGTGAACACCCGGAAGTGTTTTGTTGAATTTATACGATGAAACGGTATCGCCTTTTGGAAAAGAAAAATTGATAACTGATGTATCGGGGAACTGATGCCAAAGCAAGATCGTATTTGCATTCTTAAAGTTCAGCCGTGCAGAATCCATTGTAACATACTCTCCTGCTTCATTTGTTCCATTAATAGAAATTTGTGCATTACTGTTTACGCTATTCGTTGTAAAACCATTGTTCTGCACATTCACCATTTCGATATAAGAATTTTTCCCGGCAAGCAGGTTATGCGAAAGTCCGCTGTGATCAAGGGTTGTATTGTGATAATGAACAATGCCGCCGTCAATGACAACAAGTGAACGCTGGTAAAAATACTGTTGCGGAATATAAAGGGTGGATGAATCAGCATATAAACGCGAATTGGCGCCCCACACATAAATATCGCCGAGGATAGTTGCACTGGCATTTTTAAAATGAAGGAAACCGCCATTGATAATGATTACAGGCCCGTTGTGCGAATATGTTCCTGTAATGAGCAAGGTATCTGTAACAATAAGCGTATCGTTTGAAGTAGTGCTTTTTCCTTTGAGTGAAAAATATTTTGTTGATAAATGAAGTGCCTGCTTAAATTTCATTAATTGCATAAAGCCTGATGAAGCAATATTTCCGCCAGAGTTCGGGAGTATATTTTCCCTGGCGCATATTTTTTGATAAGCCGATTTATTGAAAGCATCTATTTGTTTTTTTGGGAAATGGAAATTGTTATTTTGTGCAGAAGCGGTGCATGCAATGAAAGTAAATATGAGTATAAAGAGATTGGATCGTTTCATAATGTCTGAATTTTACCGAATAAAGATAAATATTATTTATTAAAACGATTGAATGAACTGTTATGGCAATCTATTTAATATTTGCATTCGCTGAGAAACTTTATAAATTTACACACTCATACAATTTATGTATATTTGAAATGATTTATAAAGCTTAGCCTTACAAATTTAATTAAATAAGACAATATGAAAAAAGTAGTATTAATAACTGGCGCATCATCAGGGATAGGTAAGTACACAGCCCTAAAGCTTGTACAGCAAGGTTTCGTAGTATATGGCGCTGCCCGCAGATCAGATAAGATGCAGGAATTGAAAGAAGCAGGAGTTCGTTTGCTGCAAATGGATGTTACGGATGATGCTTCGATGATAAAAGGCATTAAGGAGATCACAGATACTGAAAAACGAATAGATATTCTGGTGAATAATGCCGGTTACGGCTCTTTTGGCGCATTGGAAGATGTTCCTATTTCGGAAGCGAAATATCAGTTTGAAGTAAATATTTTTGGATTGGCAAGATTAATTCAATTGGTGCTTCCATTTATGAGAGAACAAAAGTCAGGCAGGATCATTAATGTATCCTCAATGGGCGGAAAGTTTGGTGAGCCTCATGGTTCGTGGTATCACGCGACTAAATTTGCAGTGGAAGGATTAAGTGATTGCCTTCGTATGGAATTAAAACAATTTGGGATTGATGTTGTAGTGATCGAGCCTGGAGCGATAAAGACAGAATGGGATATCATAGCAAGAGAAAATCTGCTCAAAGTTTCAGGTAATACAGCTTACAAAGACATGGTGAACAAACATGCGAAAATGCTCGAAAGCACTTATAAAAGAAGTTCTGATCCAATTGTTATTGCAAAGGTAATTGTAAGAGCAATTACCTCGAATAATCCCAAGGCAAGGTATGCAGCAGGTTCCGGGGCAAAACTTATTTTATTCGTAAAGAAAATATTGTCTGATAAAATGTTTGACAAGATCATGTTAAGTCAAATGAAATAATTAAAAATGGATAAACTATTTAAGATATTACCAATTGCGCTATACATGATTGTAGGCGCGATCAGTTTGCTCATGGCATTCAAGAATTTATTTTCCAAACGATTTTTACCTTTTCATGAAAAAGCCGCAGGCAAAGCATGGAATGAAATTGATGATCCCATGAAGCTTGTTATCCTGACATTCATGAGACTTGCAGGACTAGGATTTCTTGTTGTCTCCATCCTGCTCCTGATTTTTCCAGTTGTTATTTATTATTACCCAACTATATTTTACACCTATTCGATACCGTTAATAGCTTTTATTTTTTGCTTTGGACTTTTTATAATTAACTTTTCTTTATACAGGAAAACAAAAGCAGCTACGCCATGGAAAGGCTCTCTTTATGCTATGCTCATTATAATTGCCGGGATTATTATTTCCATTTTTAATTGATATTACTTGTTCGACTAATACTTCAAGGCAATCTCGAGTTATTTCAAATTAAATTTAAAGCCCATGCTATATCCTACATAAGGATTGAAATGCGCTCTGCGGTTAATTACTGTTTCAGCCTGCAGACCAAAATCTGCCTGTGCAAATAAATTCATCTGGTTCCATATCTCTTTGGTTTTGCATATCCTGAAATTTATCCCGATAGGGATGAACACACTTGTCAATATTGTAGGTTTCGCATCACTGCTTGTTTTCAGCACCTCACTTCCGAGAAGTGTTCCGTTATTAAATTCGTTATAATTTGTCTGAGTATTGTAATAGTTAACAACAACAGCACTGTCTTTCGAGGTTCTCTTATAAATACGCGCCGTTACTGCATAGCCTAAATTTATTCCATATCCCGTGAACAATGATAATTTTTTATCGGGATCGGTCTTGTACAACGATTGAAAGCTTATACCAATTATATTAGCTTCTTCGCGGTAAGACTTGTGTGTGCGCTTGATCGTGTCGTTCTGATATGTAGTCGAGTTATGACTGAATGTATCTCCGGGAACAATTGAAAATTTCATTGAATTCCTGTCTGCAAGGTTAGCACCTGAATAATACAAGCCAAGGGTGATCTCGCGCTTCTTATTGTAATCGCCAAGTTTCTTACTGTAAGGGTTAAATCCAATTTCGAAGTTCAGTTGCCTGCCCGAAGCAAAATTGCCATTTCTATGATCCATCATAGGTTTGACATTGCCTGGCTGCAAACCATTCTGGTCATTTGGTGATCCATTAAAGCTCCTGCCATCTTTGCCAATAAGACTAAAATCATTAACTCCTGTTGAGACAGACAAAGATGATATCTTCAAACAAGCCTTTTTATCTCCGGACTGAGGGTTTCCTTTATTCGGGTCATTTTGGCTTTGAACGTTCAAAGCGTATACCGATAATACGATCGATGCTAAAATGAGCTTTTTCATAACAATGAATTTTGGTTTATAGACTATTTACGTATCTAAATACCTTTTATTGTGCTACGTCCCTTTATTAACAATAAAATAACAAAATAGTAAGGGTGTTGTGATCATAACGTTTTAAATACAAACCATCATTAATTATTTTAATAATTATCTTACATTTACATCTTGAATAATAATCTCTTTGAAAATAAACCTTAAAAATATCTTATGAAATTGATGAAAGCAGTTCAGGTAAGCTCACCGGGCGCAGACTTTGAGTTGATCCAGAAAGAAATTCCTGAACCGGGAATTAACGAAGTGCTGATAAAAGTGGAAGCCTGCGGGATATGTCATGGCGACGCCATAGCAAAAGAAGGTCATATGCCGGGTATTAAATACCCTATCATTCCCGGGCATGAAGTGATCGGGATAGTTGACAAAATAGGTGCGCAGGTTAAAAGATGGAAAGTGGGGCAAAGAGTAGGTGTTGGCTGGCATGGCGGACATTGTTTTGATTGCAGTGCTTGCCGTAAAGGGAATTTCGGCGCCTGTGAAAATTCGCTGACTACAGGACTGCACATTGACGGCGGTTATGCAGAATACATGATCGCACGCAACGAGGCGATCGTAAGCATTCCCGATGAACTGGCTTCAGCGGATGCCGCTCCCCTGCTTTGTGCAGGACGCACAACTTTCGGCGCTTTGAAAGAGAGCAACGCAAAAGCAGGTGACATCGTCGCCATACATGGAATGGGAGGACTTGGACATCTTGCTATCCAGTATGCTGTGAAAATGGGATTTAAAACGGTGGCGATCTCGCGTGGAAAGGAAAAAGAACAATTAGCATATGAGCTAGGTGCTCATGTTTATATTGACTCCGATGCCGTTGATGCAGCTAAAGAACTAACGAAGCTTGGAGGAGCAACAGTTATTCTTTGCACAGCACCCAGCGCTAAAGCAATATCAGCGCTGATACCGGGCTTAGGCAGAAACGGGCAGGCAATCATTGTTACCGGTGCCGGAGATATGTTACAGATCCCTGCATTTATGATGCTGGGAGGACAACGTTCAGTAAAAGGTTTTGTCAGCGGAAGCATTGAAGAAGCCATTCAATTCAGCATGCTCACAAAAGTAGTTCCGATGATAGAAGTATTCCCCCTTGAAGAAGCTGCTAAGGCTTATGAAAAAATGATGACAGCTAAAGTACATTTCAGATCTGTGCTGAAAATAGGCTGAGAGCCAACACTTTTTTCATCGCTCAAATCATAAAATGCAAGTAAATATCAGAATTATGTAATACCAATTCATTTATTATTAGTATCTTTGCAATATTAATTTAATTTTAAAATCATATCATGAACAAAGGAACAGTAAAATTTTACAATGAATCGAAAGGATTCGGATTCATTAAAGACTCTAATTCAGACAAAGAATACTTCGTGCATTCATCCGGATTAAAAGACAGCATCAGGGAAAATGATGAAGTAACTTTCGACCTTGAACAAGGGAAAAAAGATCTAAATGCCGTAAATGTTAAACTAGCTTAGTTTATATATTGTTTCAGACATTTAATGTAAAAATGCCTTACTTTAAGTAAGGCATTTTTTTTCTCACTACTTCCGGGTTCGTTATCCAAATTTTATTCCCACCTTATTGATTACGGATACCGGAAACAATTATTACACGCAATTGCGATCATGATTTTGTACTATAGAAAACGAATTCACTATATAATTGTATTGCACTTATTAGCCTAATGAATTATGATAGAAGTTAAAAGAGAAGGTATCATCCTAAAGAAAACCGAACTTGATTTTGAAAATGAAGGTGTGCTGAACCCTGCTATAATGCAAGAAGGAAATACCGTTAACATGTTTTACCGTGCTGTAAGTAAAGGTAATTTTTCAACCATAGGTTATTGTAAGCTTGATGGACCGCTTACACTTATTGAACGAAGCGACAAACCAGTGATCACAGCTGAATACGAATATGAATCGCATGGAGTTGAAGATGCCCGCATTGTAAAAATTGACGACTTGTATTATCTGACCTATACTGCTTATGATGGAGTGAATGCACAGGGAGCTTTAGCCATTTCTGCTGACATGAAGACTTTTGAGAAATGCGGTATCATTGTGCCTCCAGTTAGCTATGTCGAATTCCTATTCCTTCTTGAATCAGCCGAAAGAGTAAATAAAACATATTACTGTAATCACAAATTTTATTACAAAGAAAAAAACATTGAAAAGAAAATATTGCTGTGGGACAAAAATGTTGTTTTCTTTCCACGGAGAGTAAATGGTAAATTATATTTCCTGCACCGCATCCGGCCGGGTATTCAGCTAACTATTGTCAATGACCTGAATGAGCTAACAAAAGAGTTCTGGAACAACTACTGTATGCATTTGAAAGAACATATACTGATGGATCCTTTGTATAAGCATGAATCGAGGTACATTGGCGGAGGATGCCCTCCTATTGAAACAGAACACGGATGGTTAATGATCTATCATGGTGTGGAAAAAACGGCAAGAGGTCATGTGTATTCTGCATGCGCTGCTTTGCTCGATATTAACGACCCTTCAATTGTGAAAGCCCGACTGCCTTATGCATTGTTCACCCCAAACTTTGACTGGGAATTGAACGGATACGTTAATAATGTTGTCTTTCCCACAGGTACAGCCTTGTTTGGAGATACCCTTTATATCTATTACGGCGCAGCCGATGAACAAATAGCCTGTGCTTCACTCAGCCTATCAGAATTAATCAAAGAATTATCAATTTATCCCTCACCTTATGCCAAATAAAAACATTTCCAATGTTTATAATAATGGACACTTGCCCGAAATACTGTTCATCACTTCATACCCTCCACGAGAATGTGGAATAGCCACATATTCACAAGACCTCATACATGCTATAGAAAATAAATTCAGCCATTCTTTCTCCATAAAAATATGTGCGCTGGAATCAAAAGATGAAACATTTCAATATAGCGAGAACATTAGTTATACACTTAATACTTCTATCCCCGAAGAATATCCTGAGTTAGCAAAAAAGATAAATCAAAACGAAAGAATAAAAATTATCGTTATACAACATGAATTCGGTTTCTTCCAGACATCCGGAGGAAACGATTTTCTTCAATTTATTCAAAGTCTTGAAAAGCCCATAGTTATTGTCTTCCACACTGTGCTGCCTCGTCCTGACGAGCGTTTTAAAACTCTGGTGAAAAGTATTGCCACCGCTTGTCGTTCAATAATTGTGATGACAAATGCATCAAAAGACGTGCTGGAGCAGGATTATGGAATTGAGCAGGAAAAAATTGAAGTTATTGCTCATGGCACTCACCTGGTTTCAAATAGTAATAAAACATTCCTGAAGAAAAAATATGGATTGAAAGGACATAAGATCCTTACAACATTCGGTTTGATAAGTTCAGGAAAAAGCATTGAAACTACCTTGGATGCCTTACCTGATATTGTTAAAACAAACCCCGAAGTTATTTTTCTAGCAATAGGTAAAACGCACCCGGGAGTAATAAAATCGGAAGGCGAAAAATACAGGAACATGCTCGAAGAAAAAGTCATTTCGTTGAATCTCCAGGAACATGTAAGGTTCATCAATCAATACCTTGACCTGCCTGTTCTGCTGGAATATTTACGTTTGACCGATATCTATCTCTTTACTTCCAAAGACCCTAACCAGGCAGTAAGCGGCACATTCTCGTATGCCATGAGCTGCGGTTGTCCTATTATTTCAACTCCAATACCACAGGCACGCGAGATGCTTGACGAAAATACCGGAATTATCATTGAATTTCTTGATTCACAACATTTGGCTGAAGGAGCTGTAAAGCTGTTAAAAGACGAACCTCTGCGAAAAAATATCAGCTTAAATACATTACACAAAATAGCGCCTACAGCCTGGGAAAACTCAGCTATCTCGCACAGTTTGCTCTTTGATACTATATTGGGACATGAATTTTCATTACAGTACAACCCTCCTATCATCAATCTTAATCATATAAAGCAACTCACCACTGATTTTGGAATGATACAATTTTCAAAGATCAATCATCCCGATATTGCTACAGGTTACACGCTCGATGATAATGCCCGCGCATTGATAGCCGTTTGCATGCACTACGAGTTGACGCATAAGAAGTCGGATCTGAGCCTTATGAGCGCGTATCTTCATTTTATTAATCATTGTATTCAGCCCGATGGAAACTTTTTAAACTATGTGGATAAGGACGAACAGTTCACTGAACAAAACAATGAAACTAACCTCGAAGATGCCAATGGCAGAGCAATATGGGCGTTAGGATATCTGATATCAGTAAAAAACATCATCCCTGCCGACATGACCGGAATAGCCAAGAAGCTTATGGAGCTTTCCATACCGCGCATTGCCGGAATGTTTTCGTCGAGGGCGATGGCTTTTAACATTAAAGGCTTGTATTATTACAACCAGGAATGTCCGTCGGCAGCTACAACCGCACTGATAGAATTATTAGCCGACAGGCTTGCCGGAATGTACGAACATGAAGCGCGAAGCGAATGGAACTGGTTCGAAAGTTATCTTACTTATGCAAACAGCATATTGCCCGAAGCAATGGTATTAGCATGGCTTACAGTAAGAAAATCTAATTATTTGGAGATAGCCAAAAGATCGTTCGACTTTTTATTATCGCAAACATTTGATGAAAATGAAATAAAAGTGATCTCAAATAAAAGCTGGCTTTCAAGAGGAGGCGAACGCGAATATTTTGGCGAGCAGCCTATTGATGTTTCATATACCATACTTGCTTTGCACACCTTTTACCGCGCATTTAATGATGCTGAATATTTAAATAAACTCAAGATCGCCTTTAACTGGTTCTTAGGCAACAATCACCTGCACCGTATCATTTACAATCCATGCACAGGAGGTTGTTACGACGGACTGGAAGAATTCCAGGTAAACCTTAACCAGGGAGCCGAATCGACAGTAAGTTACCTCATGGCAAGAATTATTATGGAGAAATATGCCCGCGTTTTAATCCCATCGCCCGAAGCACAAGCGCAACTTGAATTGGTTGTTTAGTTAGTTCTTTATTTTTTAACACATTCGATAGTTTGCTGAAGCAATAGTATCTCGTGTCAAGGACAAAGTAGCTCGTACCGAGGACAAAGTATCCCGTACCACGGACTCAGTATCCCGTACCACGGACTCAGTATCCCGTACCATGGACTCAGTATCCCGTACCATGGACTCAGTAGCTCGTACCGAGGACCCAGTAACTCGTACCGAGGACTCAGTATCTCGTACCACGGACCCAGTAGCTCGTACCGAGGACAATGTATCTCGTGCCGAGGACAAAGTAGCTCGTACCGAGGACAATGTAGCTTGTACCGAGGACAAAGTAGCTCGTACTAATGACCCAGTAGCTCGTACCGAGGACAAAGTAGCTTGTACCGAGGACAATGTAGCTCGTACTAATGACCCAGTAGTTCATACTGATGCAACAGTTCCATTCACATTTTAATAATACTTAAAGGGTAAAATATCACCATACTATTTGGTGGCATTTTTTTATTTGCTTAAAGAAATTATTGTAAATTTGGGAGTGGTAATATAAAGAAAATATACGCAACATTATAGCGCAAACACAAACGTTGTGCGTCATGCTTAGAAGACATTAAAGTTTTAATTTAATTGCAAGAAATGAAAGTAAAAATTAATGACATAATACAACTTGCTGTTTCGATACTTCTTATTATCGCAGCAACAACTGCTCTGCCTTACAACTATTATGTGTTTTTAAAATGGACCATTTTTATTTTATCAATATTTGTTGTTTACAAAGTCAAAGACAGAATTGTTGCCGTAATTTTTATCTCAGCTGTAGGTATTTTGTTTAATCCAATTTTGCCATTTACATTCAAAAAAGAAATTTGGCATATAATTGATTTTGTTCTTGGGTTATTGCTTATCTTAAGCATTGACTGGAAGGAATACAAAAATTCTCTTTCACCAAAAGGAAAATTAGTTTTCAATTTAATTAAAAATTGTTTTTGGGGAACTCTGCTACTAATCGTAGCATTTGGATTTGTAATTTATGAAGGAGATTTTAATAATCCTTACCACGAATTTTTACTTATAACAAAAGCTACAGCAGCAAAAGGATTTATTACTTATTCTGAAGAACAAGAGAATGATGGCGAGAACAGTCCTGCATTTGATGTCTATTATGAATATACTTTTACAACTAAAGAAGGTAAAATAATTAAAGACCATGCGAACGACAGAAGTTCAGAGTCAGGATATTTAAAGGATGCAAATACGAAACCAATTACAATTGAAGTAGAATATATTTCAAGTGATCCTCAAATTCATCGAATTAAAAACATGACAAAACAAGCAAATACAATACTTGACTTCCTATTAAGGAGAATTGGGTTGGGAATAATTTTGCTTTTAATGTTTTGTTCATTTGGCTTTCTTATGATAATGAATGCTATCAAAAAATATTTAACTGAAAGTAAAAAAACAACTGCAAACATTGACACAAAATGATAACAAAACCGACAGTATTTGTTTTAGGAGCAGGAGCTAGTATTTCATTTGGCTATCCTCTTGGTAAAAATCTTGTAGAAATAATTCTCAAAAACTTTGACTCGACTTTTCCAAAAAATGCAATAGAAATATTTAAAGGACTCGGTTTTTCGCAGGAGGAAATTGCTGCATTTAGAGAGCAACTAAGACATTCTGCCACACAATCAATAGACAGCTTTTTAGAACCAAGAAAAGAAGAAGAACGATATTTAGGAAAACTTGCTATTGCTTATGCTCTTATTCCATTTGAAAATACAGATCCTCTTTTTTATGACGGTTCTTGGTACACAAATCTATTAAACAAGATACAACCAAACTTTGCAGACTTTGAAAAAAACAAAATTTCATTCATTACATTTAATTATGACAGATCATTAGAACATTTCTTAATGACAGCATTAAGCAATCGATTTAAAAAAACAGAACAAGAATGTGTCAACAAATTGAAAAAAATTCCAATTATTCATTTATATGGAAAGCTAGGATTATTACCTTGGGAAAAAACTGACTCTGATGATTATGCAAGAGAATACAATCCTTCAATTACTCCTCATTATTTAAGAAAGAGTAGTTCTTCACTAAAAATCATTTATGATAAAGTTGACGAGAAAGACTTGGAATTTAAACAAGCAAGACAGTTGTTACAAACAGCAACTAAAATATATTTTTTAGGATTTGGTTTTCACAAGGATAATTTATTACGGTTACGAATGAAATATTTCAATGATGTTATTCCACCACCGTTAATAGAAGGAACATCATATCGCCTTTCTCAAGATTTAAGAGAAAGCATCCCTAAAATGTATAAAATTAAATTTCCAAATCATGACTGGGACATCAATGAATTTCTTGAACAAAAAATACGACTTACATGAAACATAATTTTACTGAACAAAAAAGCACGAACGCATAACAGGCTTCTGCTTTCAGTGGCGGGACAGTGGCTCGTAAGACAGGAAATTAATAATTTAAACGGCAGTGAGTAAAGTCGCCACCGAAAATCAGTAGCCAGAACGTTATGCACAATCCCCCTTATTTCTCGAATGAAATTAATTTCCATAGCTAACGTAAGAGTTCGAACTTTGTAGTGAGCTCTTTGTGATACCGATTTTAAAACTGGTGTGTAATAA
>Ga0224523_1000393_pt1 | contig 24348 bp, 23 predicted proteins | sample CFST50metaG_FD_182732 | JGI IMG/M metagenome (GOLD analysis project Ga0224523, IMG submission 182732) | Peat soil microbial communities from Stordalen Mire, Sweden - C.F.S.T50 | ecosystem: Environmental > Terrestrial > Soil > Wetlands > Peat | place: Sweden: Norrbotten County, Stordalen Mire...
CGACGAACTGCCGACACCTAAATATCGCGCAATCTCTATGACCGGAATTTGGTATTGCCGATGGCCCAGGGCTGCGACCATCTTCCGAAACTTCGATCTATCATTCCGTCTGCCGCGTTTGAATAGTGCCTGCGCTTCAACCTCCATTTGGGTTGCAACGGCTGCGGCAATTTTCTCAATAGTTATTCCTCGGCGAGTGTATTCCGCAATCTGAATCCGCCGGGCATGGTCAGTATCCAATGCCTTTTTAACAAATTCCTGATCGCCAATTACCCAACAATGCGGGACTTTCCGATCATTTTTCCCCTTATTGACTTGTTTCAAAAAACCAATAAAATCACGGTCCTCGTCATTTCCGGCTCCCGTCAGGATGTAAGCCCGGTAACTATGAACGGCACTTTGGTGGTTCGATCCGAATCGCTTTAATACAGCCTTGGTATCCTGGAATGTATTCTGCCTATTACCAATAATAACAGCGTGACCGCTCCATGGATAACGATCCAGTTCCGAAATGGTTTTGCATATTCCAGCGCGGATCGGATTCAGGTGTATATAACGGATAAGACGTTCGATATACCCTTGATCCTGCGTTACTATCGATTTGAAGCGGTTCTGAAAAACATAGCCGGTGGATTTGCTTTTTTTACGGAACCATTGCGCGTATTTCGAATTGAGCGGCCGCATCAGTTCACTGAGAGGCCGTTCATTCAAACGCAACAAAAGATGATAATGATTGTCCATCAGGACCCACGCATAGCATTTAAAATTGCTGCGCGTTAAACCGTGCGAAAGGAGCGAAAGAAAATATTCCCGATCTTCTTTTTCGGTGAATAGAGATCGACCTTCGATGCCGCGGGCCATGACGTGGTGTAACGCACCGGGAATGGATAATCGGGCTATGCGTGGCATGTCTTAAAATATATTCAAACAATCAATAAAGCAATTAAGCACGTCCGTCCCCTGAACTCGTTACTTTCCTATAACTTTTCTCAACAAAGAGGTCTGCTTTGAAAAGGTCGATTATGGCTTGTCCGCGTTTATCTTCGGTGAAGGACAATTCAATTATCCTTAATCCAGCATTTGCCGGGCACATAAAAAACATTGATTTACTATGATGTGCTATTCTTTGTATGCCGCGTTCGCCAATGCCGTTATATTTTCCAGCGTCAACGCATTTAGTGCCGAAACTATCAAATCCGCCTTCCCCAAATCCTGATTCCCGGAATTGCCGTTGGCGAATCCGACGCATTTCATCCCCGCCGCCTTGGCCGCGGCGACTCCGTGGGCAGCGTCTTCAATGACAACGCAGTCTTTGGGAGAAACAAATAAAAGTTCAGCGGCTTTTAGAAATATGTCCGGCGCGGGCTTGCCTTTTTTAAAATCCTCGCCGCTGACGATTATGCTGAAAGAGCTTTTTATGGCAAATTTGTCGAGAACCATGGTGATGATCTTGTGGGGCGAGGATGACGCCAGGGCCATGGCAACGGCATTTTTTTCAAGGTTACGGATAAGCGCGACAACCCCGTCAATGGGCTCGAAATGTTCCTGCTCCATGAATTCGACATTACCGCCTACCTGCATGGCCACGAGCTGATCCACGGCGTGCGGAAGCCGGAATTTTTTCTTCAAATCCGTCCACATGTCGGTGTTGGAAACGCCGATGTAGTTTTGGTATTCTTCCACGCTAACCCGGATATCCAGGTCCCGGAATATTTTTTTATTTACTTTCCAATGGAACGGTTCGCTGTCGATGATGACGCCGTCCATGTCGAAAATGACCGCTTTTAACATTAATTTTCCTTTTATAAATAAGTAGGGGCGATTCTTGAATCGCCCCTATGATAACGCGCTTGAAATGCAAATTCGGATTATAAAATACACGCGCCGTCGGCGATGGTAGCGCAGTGGACGGTGGCCTGGCGGCCCGTGCGCGCCGTGTATTCGCGCGTTATGGTTTCCTCGAAAAGTCCGCGCGCATCCTTGCGCAGAAACGTGAGCGTCGCGCCGCCGAACCCGCCGCCGGTAAGCCGCGAGCCATAGACGCCGGGAACGGTCTTGGCGATGTCGACCAGTATATCGAGTTCCTTGCAGGAGTTCTCGAAATTGACCTTCGAGCTTTCATGCGATTCGTATAAAAGTTGACCGAAGGTCTTCATATCGCCGCTTTTTAAAAGCGTCATGCCTTTTTTTACGCGTTCATCCTCGCCCACCGGATGCATGGCGCGTTTAAGGAACAACGGGTCCAACGCGCCCTGCGCCGCCTTGAGTTCTTCCATTGACACATCGCGCAGCGCCGTCTTTTTAGGATCGCGTTTGTGAAAATACTCGGCCGCGCCGAAGCATTCCTTGCGCCGGTCGTTATACGCCGAGGTTACAAGGGAATGGGAAACGCCCGAAATGGTCACGGCCAGGGTAAGGTCGGGATCGGCGATGGGAATGGTTTCATGCTCAAGATGCCGGTATTCGATGAAGAGCACATGATTTTTTTTACCGAAAATGGACGAAAATTGATCCAACAGTCCGCAGTTGGCGCCCACGAAGGAATTTTCCGCCTTTTGGCACACTTTGGCGAGTTCCGCGGGTTCGATGGTGAAATGAAAGAGCCCCGAGAGGGCAAGGCCCGTGGCGACTTCAAGGGCCGCCGATGAGGAAAGCCCCGCGCCAAGCGGCACTGAACTGTCGATGGCGAGTTTAAAAGGGCCGACCGGGTATCCGCGGTCCTTAAGGACCTTATACACACCCAAGGGATAATTGACCCATGCGTTCTCCCGCTGCTGCTCGACGGTTTTAACCTTTACAGTCTGAGAAAAGTGCGTGGACGCGAGTTCAAAGGCGCCGGAGGCCTCGCTTTTCCCGGCGGCGACGTATACTTCCTTGTCAATTGCGCAGGACAGGGTATAGCCTTCGTTGTAATCGGTGTGGTTTCCCAATACCTCAACCCTGCCCGGCGCCCGGGCGCATATTTCCCCGACCGCCCCGAACGCGTTTTTAAAACAGTCCATTACATTGCCGCTCGCTCCCGTCATGATGTTCCCCTTCTTTCGTAAACGATGATACCGCCTAAAATAGTATATTTCGCCCTGCCTTGGACCTCAAGTCCGTCAAACGGGGTATTTCGCCCCTTGGAATAAAAATACCGCGAATCAATGGTCCAGCGCGCCTTGGGATCGATGATGGTGATGTCCGCGAAACGGCCGGCCGAAAGCGTTCCTCCGCCAAGCCCCAAAATGCGGTTCGGCAGCAAGCTCATTTTTTCAACGAGCTGCGAAGGACGCAGAAGTTTCTTTTCAATGAGATACGTCATGATAACGGGAAGCGAGGTTTCCAGGCCGATGACTCCAAACGCAGCGGCGTCGAATTCGACGTCCTTTTCCTCGGAAACATGCGGCGCGTGGTCGCTGGCGATCACGTCGATGGTACCGTCGGCAAGGCCCGCGAGGAGCGCTTCCTGATCCTTTTTCGTTCGCAGGGGCGGGTTCATTTTCATGTTCGTATTGTAGGAGGCGAGGTCCGCGTCGGTCAGGGCGAGATAGTGCGGACACGTTTCGCAGGTGACCGCGACCCCTTGTTTTTTGGCCTCACGGATGATGCGCACCGACCCGGCTGTTGACACATGCGCTATATGGATCCGCGCGCCGGTGTATTGGGCCAACAGAACGTCGCGCGAGACGATGATTTCCTCGGCGATGGAGGGTTGTCCCCACACGCCCAGAAGGCTTGACATGGCGCCCTCGTTCATGTGGCCGCCGTGGGACAGGTCGTTGTCTTCGCAATGGCAGATCACGGGAATGCCGAAGGATTTGGAGTAGTTGAGGGCGTTTTTCATGATGTTGGACTTGCGCACGCTCTTGCCGTCGTCAGAGACCGCTCGCGCGCCGGCGCGGACCATTTCCCCGAACGGCGAAAGCTCTTCGCCGGCGAGGGCCTTGGTGATGGAGCCGATGGGAAAGACCCGGCACGAACAATCCTGCGCCCGCTGCGCCACGTAACGGATTTTCGATTCCTCATCCAGCACGGGATTGGTGTTGGGCATGCAGGCGACGGCGGTAAAGCCTCCGGCGCACGCGGCCTGGGTTCCGGTTTCTATGGTTTCCTTGTCCTCGCGTCCCGGTTCGCGCAGATGCACGTGCATGTCCATGAGGCCGGGGGTTACCCAAAGGCCTTCGGCGTCGATTTCCATGTGCGCGGCAAACCCCGGTGGAGGCTCCTTCGCGAGCCAGGCGATCCGTCCTTGGTCGACGCCGACGCATAACGTTTCGTCAATTGAATTAGCCGGGTCGATGACGCGGCCGTTTTTAATGAGCATGGATCGCTTCGGGGCGGCGGGATCGAAAGGATACAGGATTTGGCCGTTTTTCTTCTCAAGCATTGTCGCCGCCTCCTCCAAGCAAATAGAGCACCGCCATACGCACCGCCACGCCGTTGGTGACCTGGTCCAGAATAACCGAATGTTCGCCGTCGGCGACGTTGGAGGCAAGCTCGATGCCCCGGTTGATGGGGCCGGGGTGCATGACGATAATGTCGCGCGGAAGTTTTGAAAGTTTTTCGAGATCCAGTCCGTAGCGTTCGCGGTATTCGCGGATGGAGGGAAATAGTCCCGCGTTTTGCCGCTCCATCTGCAGCCTGAGCATCATGATAACATTGGCGCCGTCAAGCGCTTTGTCCATGTTGTCGGTCACTTCCACGCCCAGGCATTCGGGGTGTTGGGGCAAGAGCGTGGGCGGCCCGCATAAAACGACCTTCATGCCCATGGCGCTCATGCCCCATGCGTTGGACCGCGCGACCCTGCTGTGGAGGATGTCGCCGATGATGGCCACCTTGAGTCCCTTGAGCTTGCCGAGTTTTTGACGGATGGTCATCATGTCCAGGAGCGCCTGCGTGGGGTGTTCGTGCAGCCCGTCGCCGGCGTTGATGATGGTGGCGTTGGTGCATCGCGTGAGAAACGCGGGAACCCCGGCGGCGCCGTGGCGCACGACCACCATGTCGATTTTCATGGCCTCGATGTTTCGCATGGTGTCGCGCAAGCTTTCGCCTTTGGAAACCGAACTGGTGGAGGTGGAAAAATTGAGCGGCGAGGCGGAAAGCCGCTTTTCGGCGAGTTCGAAGGAGATCCTCGTGCGCGTGCTGTTTTCATAGAAGAGGTTGACGATGGTAATGCCCTTGAGCGTAGGCACTTGCTTGATTTCCCGTTGCAGCACTTCATAAAAATTATCAGCGGTGTCCAAAATAAGGGTGATATCCTTTTCGGACACGCCTTTTAATCCAAGCAAATGGTTGATGCTGAGGCTCATAGAGTATTAATCTGTAGGTTCCCGTTCCATAAGCCATACCGAATCTTCATTATCGATTTCAATAACCTTAAGGGCGACTTCCTGGTTGCTGCGCGTGGTAACGTTCATTCCTATATAATCGGCGACAATGGGCATTTCCCTGTGGCCGCGGTCGATGAGCGTCGCGCATTGGATGGTTTTAGGCCGTCCGAAATCCGTGAGCGCATCCAGCGCGGCCCTAACCGTCCGGCCCGTATAGAGTACATCGTCGACCAGAACCATGTCGATGCCGTTGATATTGAAGGGAATGTTGGTCACTTTGACCTTCGGTTGTTTGAAAGCCGTCCGGTAATCGTCGCGGTAGAGCGTTACATCAAGTACGCCGGCCAAGAGCGTTACATGTTCCACGGCGCCTATTTTTTGCGCGATCCGCTGCGCAAGGTACACACCCCGCGTCTGCATGCCGACAATGCCGAAATTATTCAAGTCGTTGTTTTTTTCAAGGATCTGGTGAGTGATGCGGGTTAGCGCCCGGTCCAGGGCCGGGGCGTCCATAAGGAGTTCTATTTTTTTCATCGTGCACTAAAATAGTTCGACCAACATCGCAATGGCAAGCGTCGTTCCACAGTTCTTATCCGCTCACCCGCGGGTTTGCCATATTATACTGCATACCTTGAATGGGGAAAAATTAATTTTGTGGAGCCCGATAGCGCAACGCGTCCATATAATTCATCTATTGATCTCGGGTAATTAATTTCCCATCGGAATACCATGGCTCTCCTCATTTCACTATCCGCGTGCGCCCTTCTGTTTGCGTGCGCCCTTGGTTTGTCGTACGCCGTTATATCGCTGAAAAGGAAAAAAACCGGTCTTGAGCGGACGCTTACCGCGCTTGAGGAAAAAAGCGATACCCAACTGGCGAATAAAATCAAGCTCAGCAAGCAGCAGCTCGAAACAACCTTCGACGCGATCACCGACTACATCTGCGCGATCGACGCCGAGTTCACCGTTATGCGCGTCAATAAAAGCTACGCTGATTTTGTCAAGGCGCCCATTCGCGACATTATCGGCAAACATTGCTATGAGGTGTTTTGGGGCCTGAAATCCCCCTGTGAACGTTGTCCGGCGCGCAAGACCTTCGCCTCGGCGGCGCCTGTTTTTAAGCAACACTTTACCCTGAGAACCGTCGCCGGCGTCCGGCACTTCGACATCGGGACGTATCCGGTGGCGCCGGGAGAAGGAAAGCCTGAAAACGTGATCGAACACATCCGCGACGTCACCGACGAACGCAGCATCTTGGAGCAGCTTATCCGTTCCGAAAAACTGGCCACCATCGGCACGATGACCGCCGGCATCGCCCATGAAATGATCAACCCGCTCTCGGGGATTTCCGGGACCGTCACCAACATGCTTCAACTGCCGCATAAATACGGTCTTAACGAGAAAGGGAAACAACGGCTGACCGCGCTGAGGGACGCGGCGGCCCGCGCGACCATGATCATGAAGGACTTGTTGCACCTGTCGCGCAAGGAGGACGCCACTACCATACTCACGGACATCAACGCCATTATTATGAAGGCGGTCAACGCCGTTCAGTTGAAAGGGTTTCCTCCCCTTGAGTATAAGCTGATGCTCGACCAGTCGTTGACCATGGTTTTATGCGATCCGCTCAAAATCGAACAAGTCATCATCAACATGGTGACCAACGCCGTGCAATCGATTGTTGAAAAGAAGAATACCTTGACGCTTCAAAGCGTCCAGTATAGCGGATTGATCATCATTTCAACGCAGGCCCTTGACGAGATGGTTCGCATCGACATCATCGACAACGGCGCCGGAATATCCGAGGACATTAAAAGCAAAATATTCGATCCCTTTTTTACCACACGCGCTCCGGGCGAGGGGACGGGATTGGGGCTTTCGTTATGCCAGAGAATCGTTGAAGAGCATAACGGCCGCATCCTTGTTGAAAGCGCCAGGGGTCTTACGACGTTTTCCATCGTATTGCCCGCCCAGCCCAACTCCGCGTCGATTATCCTTTAAAGGAAGCGAAGGCTCATGTATTCGATACTTATCGTTGATGATGAAACCAGCATCCGTATGATGCTGCTTGATTATCTCGAAGACAAGTATGAAGTTCACACCGCGGAAAACGCGGAAATCGGCCTTCGTTTTTGCAGGGAGCGCGGCTTCGACATGGTCATCTCCGACGTCAATATGCCGGGCATGAAAGGCCCCGAATTTTTAAACGAGGTAAAGAAGCTGCATCCGGCCGCGCGCACCGTCCTCATCACCGCCTACAACATCGACAACTACGTGCGCCTGGCGCGCCAATTCAGCATTACCAATATCATACCCAAAACCTCTCCGTTTAATTTTACCGAGCTCGACCTTCTCATCGACGGGCTGCTCACCAGAAATATTTTCGGCCTGTCCCGGTATCTGCTTCCGGGATACACGCCTTTGGGAAAATTCTGCGTCCGTTCCTCGAAGGAAGCCAAAGACGTCCGTGAGGGGATCACCGCTCTTTTAATCGAAAAATTGGGCACCGCGGGAAACATGAAACTCATCCTGGATGAAATCATCACCAACGCCGTTTACCACGCCCCTGCCTTCCCCGACGGGACGCAAAAATACCAGGAATTCGTGGACGTGCGCCTGGAGCCCGACGAATTCGTCCACCTGGAGTGCGGCTACGATTCCGAGAAATACGGCATCGCCATCCTGGACAACAAGGGCAGGTTGACAAAAGAGACGGTTCTCTACAAGATCGACCGGCAGATCACGGGCGAGGGCATTTTGGACGATTCCGGGAGGGGCATCCACATGAGCAGGCTTTTTTCGGACCGGATGATCATCAACATAGCGCCGAAAAGTAAAACGGAAATCATTCTCATGAATTATTTTTCCCATAAATACCGCGGGTATAAACCGCTCTACATTAACGAGCTGTAAATCCGGTCGCGGGGCGGATTCGAAAGGGGGCAGTGGCGATGATCAATCGATGTCGCGGCAGAAAAATCAAGTTGCAGGGGTTCAACAACCTCACCAAATCGCTGAGCTTCAATATCTACGATATCTGCTATGCCCGTTCAAAGGCGTCACAGAACGATTATCTCGAGTACATCGACGAAGTGTACAATTCGAAAAAACTCCGCAGCATCCTCGAAGAGCTGACGCGGATCATCGAGGCGAACATCATCAATATGTCGAGCCAGGACTACGACCCCCGGGGGGCGTCGGTGACCGTGCTGATCAACGAAGGCCATTCGCCCATTTATGAAAACGGCGCGGTGGCGCACCTCGATAAAAGCCATATCGCGGCGCATACCTATCCCGAAACCAACGCCAATACGGGCATCTCCACGTTCAGGGTCGATATCGACGTGTCCACGTGCGGCATGATTTCCCCGGTGCGGGCCCTGGATTTCCTTATCGACAGTTTCGATTCCGATATCGTGCTCATGGATTACAAGGTTCGCGGCTTTACCCGCGACGTGCGCGGACGCAAAGTGTACATCGACCACGACATCACTTCCATACAGGAGTATGTTTCCGACGAAATACTGGACCGCTACGCCGCCTACGACATCAACATCGTTTCCGACAATATTTTCCACACCAAGATGATGCTGCGAAAATTCAAACTGGAGAATTACCTTTTCGGTCCCGAAGGCGCCAATTTGACGCAAACCGCGAAGGCGAAAATATCGAAATTGCTGAAAAAGGAAATGCTCGAAATTTACGAATGTAAAAACATTTACAGCGACGAATAGAAACGCGGCAGCGCATGTCCCGCCCCACGACCCCAACCATACACCAAGAATGGCTCAACGAGCGGTACGGATATTTTTACACCGTGCGAAGGAAAATCCATTCCTGTACAACGGCGTTTCAAAAGCTCGACCTTGTGGATACGGAGGAATTCGGCCGGGTGCTCATCCTTGACGGGATAACCCAGGTTGCGCAGCGCAATGAATTCCAATATCATGAACCCATGGTGCATCCGGCGCTCTGCACGCACCCCGATCCGCGCCGCGCGCTCGTCATCGGCGCGGGCGACGGGGCCATTCTCAGGGAAGTGCTCAAATACCCCTCGATCACCTCGGTCGACCTCGCCGAATTGGACGAGGGCGTCATCGCATTTTCCAAAAAATACCTGCGCGCGGTGCATAAAGATTCGTTTTCCGACCCTCGCGTGCGGGTGAACATCGTTGACGGCAGAAAATTCGTCGAGGATCATCCGGGCTGTTTCGACGCGGTCATTATGGACATGACCGATCCCTTCGGGCCTTCGAAGTTTCTCTATACCAGGGAGTTTTTCAAGCTTGTCAAGCGTTCCCTGCGAACGCCTGAAGGCGTATTTTCCATGCACACCGAATCGCCCATTATGCGGCCCAATACCTTCGCCTGCATTCAGAAGACCCTGCGCTCGGTGTTTACCCATGTGCGTCCCCTGTATGTCTATATCCAGATGTACGCCGCGCTGTGGTCCATCACCGTCGCCTCCGACGGCTCCGACATGGCGGCGATGACGGCCGCGAAGATCGATACTAAACTCCGGAAAAACAGGATAACCGGACTGAAGCTCTATACCGGCGCGCAACATACGGCTTCCCAGGCGGCGTTTCCGTATATCGACGACATTCTTAAGCGCCGCGTGCGCGTCATAACCGACAAGCGGCCGGATATTCCCGATGACATCATCCACCGGTAGCCGAAGAGGGCCGCCCCGGCGGTAAACGAACCTTTTAACCCCAACGGTAAAGAATCATCTATGGACTTTGAAACAGCTCGACACTTGGTGTCCAAACACGGGACGCCGACCCTTTTCCTTTCCCGCAACCGGGTCCGCGCATCCTACCAGGCGCTTAAGTACGCGTTGCCGGGCGTGGAGCACTTTTACGCGGTAAAATCCAACGCGGAACCCCAGATCATCAAAATCCTCGCCGAGGAGGGCGCTTCGTTCGATGTGTGCACCAACGGGGAAATTGATATTGTCAAGCAATGCGGCATCTCGGCCCGAAAGTGCCTTCATACGCATCCCATAAAACGCGAATCCGACATCCGCTACGCCCTGGATTTCGGCATCGATCTTTTCGTGGTGGACAACGAGAGCGAACTTGAAAAAATAGTCCCGTTTCGCGACAAGGCGAAGCTGTTGGTGCGGATGAGTATTCAAAATCCGGGCTGCCTGGTCAACCTGTCGCAAAAGTTCGGCGTTGTTCCCATGCAGACGTTTTCACTCATCGCCAAGGCCCACGCGATGGGCCTCGCGGTCAAGGGCATCAGTTTCCATGTCGGTTCACAAAATGAAAATCAGCTTAAATACACCGAAGCGCTGGAATATTGCCGCGACGTGTGCCGTAAGGCGGCGCTGGCCGGGATTGTTCTGGAAATCATCGATATCGGCGGAGGCTTTCCCATCAACTACCTGACCAACATGGCCCCTATTCAACAGTTCTGTCAGCCTATCAACGAATATCTCGAACGGTATTTTTCAAACTACCGCATCATCGCCGAACCGGGCCGCTTCATCAGCGGCCCGAGCATGACGCTTGCCGTAAAGGTCATGGGAAAGTCCCTGAGAAGCGGTGTATGGTGGTATTACATGGACGAAGGTTTGTACGGGTCGTTTTCGGGCAAGATGTTCGATCACGCGGAGTATCCTCTGTTTACTTCGAGGAGCGGGCCGACATACAATTCCGTTCTCGCGGGCCCTACCTGCGATTCCATCGACGTCGTGTACGAAAACATCGCGCTGCCCGAACTGCATATCGGCGATATTTTGCTGTTCGATTCCATGGGCGCCTATACGACTGCCTCGGCGAGTACATTTAACGGTTTCCCGAAGGCGAAGATCGTGTGTGTTGATTAAAGAGCCTTCCGGAAATTATTTACGGTGTTTATCTCTATAAAGGATCCCCTGTATGGAAACCATCCATCAAAGCAAGTCAAACAGCTGCGCATCCCTATGGATCGACAATCTGGTCAATGGTCTGTCGGGAATCGCCATTCGGGCCAAACGCGCGGTATTCAGCGATGCCTCGCCGTTCCAGAAAATCGAGGTATTCGACACCTACAGTTTCGGCAGGATACTCTGTCTGGCCGACATCGTGGTGCTTACCGAACGCGATGAATTCATTTATCACGAGGCCATCGTGCATCCGGCTATGCTCATGCATAAAAAGCCTTCGCGCGTCTGCATCATCGGCGGGGGCGACGGCGGCTGCCTCAGGGAGGTATTGAAATATCCGGAGGTAACCTCCGTCACGGTGGTGGAGATAGACCGTCTTGTCAAGGATACGGTCGCCGCCCATTTTCCCTCGCTTTCGGCCGGGCTCAGCGATCCGCGCGCGCGCGTGGTCATCGCCGACGGATGTTCGTTTCTGGACACCACCGACGACCTCTACGACGTGATCATCGTGGACTCGTTCGATCCCGGAGGGCCCGTGCAGTCGCTTGAGACCGTGGGGTTTTACAAACTGACGCATTCGCATCTTGACAAAGGTGGCATCGCCGTGTTCCAAACCGACTCTCCCACCATGAAGAGCGACGCCTTGCGCACTACCATCACGGGCATCTCGTCCTTCTTCGCCGCGTATAAGCCGTTTATCTGCACGCTCCCGTCGTTTCCCGAGGGCATTTGCAGTTTCTGCGTGTGCGCCGACGATCCGGCGATGTTCGACAATTTCGACTCCTCGCGGTTTCAATCCATCGCGTCAACATGCAAGTATTATAACGCCGACATACACAAGGGCGCCTTTTTACTGCCCGAATACCTTAAACGGTGCATTGGGCTTTAAGGAAAATATTCCATGGAAACTCCTTTTTCGGCCGCCGGCATGCTGCATCCGCTTCTTGCCAAACGGTATAGTCCCCGGGCCTTTGAAAACCGGGCGATAGAACCGGAAAAGCTGGCCCGGATTTTCGAGGCGGCCCGTTGGTCGGCTTCCTGCAACAACGAACAACCGTGGCGGTTTATCGTGGGGCAAAAGGGCGAAGGCGACACGTTCGAGCGAATTCTTGGGGTATTGACCGAAAACAATCAGCGCTGGACAAAAAACGCCCCGGTCCTTATGATCGTATGCTCCGCTTCGCTCTTTTCAGCTAACGGCAAGCCCAACAAATGGCACCTGTACGACGCCGGACAGGGGGCGGTGCATTTGACCATTCAGGCATTGCATGAAGGAATCTACGTCCATCAAATGGCGGGATTTGATCCGCAAAAGGCGATAGAAGCATTTTCAATTCCTTCCGATATCATTCCCGCAAGCGCGATTGCGATGGGGTATTTGGGAGATATCGCCTCCCTTCCCGAAGATTTACAGAAAAGAGAACATCAGCCACGATCCAGAAAACCCTTGAATGAAATGGTCTTTTCCGGAGCCTGGGGGAATACGAGTAATTTTATTTAATAACTATGGGAAGGCCGGAGGCCATTTATTGGAAACATTTTTAACAACAAGAGAAATCCTTGCAATGCGAACGGTTTTGTATTTGACATTGTCATGCTTCCTCTCTACAGATGTTCGCATTGCAATAGAAAATCTTTTAGGCCGAAATGCTACCAATAAAGGGCGCATGCCTTTCCAAAAAATGTAAAACTATTATTTTTTGTGAACTCAATACCTTTGTCCTCCTGGAAAATTCTCCTCACCGGCATTACTTCCATTCACGGCTGGCCGATTTATACAAAGCTGAAGGATTCTCTTCGCGAGGAGCAACTGTATTGTATCCGTCCTCCGCAGATTAAAACCCCTGCGGAAAAAAACATTATTGCGGCCTGTATGACTGACCTCGCGACATTTCAAAAAATAAAAGACACTTTCCACCCGACCCATATACTGCATATGGCGGGCGTATGCGATCTTGACATGTGCGAAGACGACCCGGACAAGGCCCACGCCATTAATACGATGGGCGCGAAAAACATCGTTGATGTTTTCGGGGATTGCGGCTACATCATGTATTTGAGCGCGGACCTTGTTTTTTCCGGTTATAATCCTCCGGAAAACGGGTATATTGAAACGGATGAACCGTACCCGGTGAGCGTTGTGGGAAAAACGTACCGGGCCGCGGAGAGGGAAATGCGGCGGGCCCCGAGGGCCTCGATAGTGCGCATAGGGCTGCCCATGGGGGATTCCGTGCAGGGAGAAAAAGGCGCCATTGATTTTATAGAGGGAAGGTTCAGGCGCGGTCTTCCCATGACGCTTTTTTACGACGAATGGCGCAGCTGCATTCATTGCAATGAGCTTGCCGATATCGTCGCCGAGCTTTTTGCTATGGAGGAAACGGGCCTCTTCCATTGCGGCGGCCCGAGGCCGGTCAGTCTTTATGAAATAGGCGAATGGATCGTGCGGCGCGGCGGATATGATCCGAAACTGCTTAAAAGAAGTTCGCGACTTGAGGAAATCAACGGCCCGCCCAGGATAGGCAACGTACATTTGAATTCGGGGAAACTGGAGAAGCTTTTACGGAAAAAAATGTCGGTTTGGCCGGCTTAACAATCTTTCAGGATAATCGAACGCTTTTTTCAATACTACGGCGAGCTCTATGTCATTAGTAAGTCTGCACAACATTTCCATGGCCTTCGGCGGACCATTGCTCCTTGAGAATGTGTCGCTGGACATTCAAAAGGGACAGCGCATCTGCTTTCTGGGCAGAAACGGCGCGGGCAAGTCAACGTTCATGAAGATCATCGCGGGCGAAATGGCGCCGGACCGCGGTGAGATCATCACCGCGCCGGGCGTGCGCGTGGCCTATTTGCCCCAGGAAGTTGCCCTGGGCATGACGGGGAGCGTATTTGAAATCGTGGCTTCCGGGGCCGGAGCGTTGGGAGAAAAACTCGCCGAATTGCACCGGCTTGTCGCCCGCTCCGGCGATCCCGCGCGGATCGCCGATTTGCATCACGACCTCGATCTGCACGACGGCTGGAAAATCCAGACCTCCGTCGAGCGCGTTCTCGATCGGGTTCGGCTCGATGGCGAACTCATGTTCGACACGCTTTCGGGCGGCATGCGGCGCAGGGTTTTTCTCGGACGCGCGCTGGTCAAGGAGCCGCACCTTTTACTTCTGGACGAACCGACGAACCATCTCGACATCGAATCCATAACCTGGCTCGAATCCTTCGTTCTTGCCGAGAAATTCACCGTCCTGTTTGTGACGCATGACCGCCGATTGCTGCGGCGGCTCGCCACGCGCATCATCGAACTGGACCGGGGACGACTGGTGGACTGGTCGTGCGATTACGAAACATTCCTCGCGCGTAAACGGGCGGTGCTTGACGCTGAAGAAACCCAGTGGGCTCGCTTCGACAAAAAACTTTCGCAGGAGGAAACATGGATACGCCGCGGCATCAAGGCGCGTCGCACCCGCAACGAAGGCCGCGTCAGGGCGCTCATCAAAATGCGCGAGGAACGCCGCAGGCGCCGCGAGCGGAGCGGAACCGTGTCCATGACCATCAGCATCGCCAAGCGATCGGGCGACCGGGTGCTGGAGGCGGAAAACGTCCGGTTCTCCTACGCGGGCGCTCCGATCATCGATCATCTGTGCGTCACGGTCATGCGCGGGGACCGCATCGGCATTATCGGGCCCAACGGCTGCGGCAAGACAACGCTTCTCAACATCCTTCTTGGAAAATTGCAGCCGCAGCAGGGAACGGTCCGTTTCGGCGCCAATCTTTCGCCGGTCTATTTCGACCAGCTTCGCGCGGCGCTGATACCTGAAAAAACCGTATGGGAAAACGTCGTTTCCGACGGAGGCGATACCGTTTATGTCAATGGCGCGGCAAAACATGTGATCACGTATCTGCAGGATTTTCTTTTCACGCCGGACAGGGCGAAATGTCCGGTTAAACAGCTTTCGGGGGGCGAACGCAACCGCCTCATGCTTGCGCGCATGTTCACCCAACCGGCCAATCTTCTCGTGTTCGACGAGCCGACCAATGATCTGGACGCCGAAACCCTGGAACTGCTCGAGGAAATTCTTTTTAACTACGCGGGCGCCGTGCTCGTGGTCAGCCACGACCGCGAGTTTCTCAACAACGTGGTCACCTCAACGCTTGTTTTTGAAGGAAACGGCGTGGTAAAGGAATACGTAGGCGGCTACGACGACTGGCAACGCATGAAAGCGGGCGCTGAACCGATACATACACCCGCGCCCGCCGAGCCCGCGATCCCTAAAAACCGGGCCGCGCCCGAGGAGGAGCGGCAAATTGTAAAGAAGCTTTCCTTCAAGGAAACCCGCGAACTCGAATCCCTTCCCTCCCGCATCGAGGAATTGGAACGGCAACTCGAGGAGCTCAACGCGCGCATGGCCGATCAGGCCTATTTCAGCAAACCCGGTTTTGTCACTTCGTCAAAAGAGAGCATCACACTGATCGAAAGCGACCTGTTCGCCGCGTATGATCGATGGGAAGAACTTTTACAGCGGCCGCAATGAGTATCCGGCCAGACCGGTCAGGGCTTTCCTCGAAATCGCTTTTTCCGGTCATTCGAAAACCGCTGTGAACTGTTCCGTTGCGCGCCGCGCCGCGTCCGCTGATGCTGCTCGCGGTCGGCTTTACTCCATACCCGTTCGGGCTTCTTATGTTCCTGGGGTGGTTTTTGGAGAATCGGCGCGTACTTTTTAAGTAATGCCGCGGCCACGTCCATGGGAGTATGGTCGTCTCCGCACATATTCTCCACCATGGCGATATAGGGAGTAAGGTGACCGGCGGCAATGACGCCGCGAACCGACTCCGCCAGCCGCGCGGTCGTGCATTCCTGGGCCTCGTCGAAGGTGGGCGCTTTTTGCCGCGCGATTTGTACGCGGGCGTAGCGCTCGATGCTTTTGAGCTTGTAAATATCCCTGCCGCACACCAGGGAAATGGCCGTGCCCGATTTTCCCATCCGGCTGGTCCGGCCGATGCGGTGAACGTAGTCCTCTTCGTCCTGCGGCAGATCGTAGTTGATGACGTAGTCGATGTCGTCAACGTCAATGCCCCGCGCGGCCACGTCGGTGGCGATAAGCAGCCGCACGCCGCCGCTTCGAAACGACGACATGACGCGGTCGCGCATCTTCTGCACCAGATCGCCGTGAAGCGCGTCCGCCATGTACCCGCGCGTCTGAAGCTGCTCGACAAGGTCGTCAACCATTTTTTTCGTGTTACAAAACACGATGCCCCGTTGCACGGAATGAATATCGATCAACCGGCACAGAATGTCCGTTTTTTGCCGGTAATCGCTGTCGATATACCATTGCTGCGTTGTGGCGACGGTCAGGGATTTGCCCTCGATGCCCACGTTGCGGGGATCGACCATGTACCTGCCGATCATCGAGCGGATCGTGGGTGGAATGGTGGCTGAAAAGAAGGCCATTTGGGGCTTGCCGGGTATTTTTTGGAGGATGTCGGTTATGTCGTCGGTAAATCCCATGTCGAGCATTTCGTCGGCCTCGTCGAGCACCGTCATGGCGATTGACTGCAACGAAATCGTTTTTCGCTCCATATGGTCGATGAGGCGGCCCGGCGTGGCGATGACGATATGGACCCCGCGCCGCAGCATCTCGATCTGCCGGTCGATGGGTTGTCCGCCGTAGACCGGCAAAACATTGATGCCCCGTTTATGGCGCATGAGCCGCGAACATTCGCCCGCCACCTGCACCGCCAGCTCGCGCGTGGGGCAAAGCACCAGCGCCTGGGGCGATCGTATCTTCGGATCGATCCGTTCCAAAAGCGGGATGACGAAAGCCGCGGTTTTCCCGGACCCGGTTTCGGATTGGCCCACCACGTCTTTTCCCGCCAGCATGAGCGGTATGACTCCAGCCTGGATTTTGGTGGCTGTTTCAAAACCCATCTCGGAAACGGCCCGCAGGATTTCGGGGGAAATTTTCAGTTCGCTGAATAATAGCTTGGACATAGGACTCTTTTCGTTATTGGCATGTAAGCGTCGGTTCGGTGGAAGGCGACCGGACCCTCGCCCCCTTGATCCCCAGGGGGCTTAAAAGGCAAATTTTCAGGGATCATGTCTAAAATTACCTAATGCCATTGAACAAAACGGAAACATCGAAGGCTGCTTGTCAATGACTGCAACGTCCGCATTTTCAACCACCTTCCTGAGAGCGTCCTGTAAATACATTCCACGCACGGTAAATAATGTCTTAGCGCTGTTGGCCGACCCGCAGGGCAAGTGAAACGCAGCGTTCGTAATATGTCGTTTTATCTCATTTTTGTTCCGCATGACGCGGGGCTCTTCCCCGCCCCCAAACCATAAATAGTTTCCGAATGGTAATGGCTTACCAACTTCCGGCGTCTTTGTTCAACACCGGTCATCCGAAGCGCTTCCGTGCCGATATTTTACTGCTTTCGCTTCGGATAGACCGCTTAGTGTTGGTGGAATTTAAACCGGAACGCAAAGATACTTTATCTATGCCGCGGCTTTGCTTTTTCGGCGGAATGCGTCTAACTTTTCATTTGAAGTATGATCGAAAAACTCTTCCCCACAGGAAAAACATTTTTGCCGTTCAACATCGGGTATAGCCCTCTTTTTGCCATGAATGACGGCCTTGAAGTCTTCGTTAATCCGTTGGATTTTAGGGGAACCACATAGCGGACATTTTTTCAATTGCATAAAAAGTTCCTTTATTAATTTTTTATTGCTTTTTTTGAAGAAATAAGAAGATAAAAATATTCTTTGCCTTCAAGTCGTTTTATAGATCCCTTTGTTATGTTTAATGTTATATAAAATACAAAACCAATCAATTATACCGGGCATATTTGTATAAAATGTTATGCTTTTTATCCTGAATAATCAAAATGGAATTCTTTTCAAATTTATTCAATTTAATTCCTTTAAAATTATAAACATTAACATTATTATCAGGCTTCCAAAGTGAAGATTTCAATGTATAATTTTTTATGGAATGATTATTCATTCGAATTTCGTCAAAAAACAACTTTTCACGAGTTATAATCAGACTATCGGAAAATGTAGCAGTGCGAAGAAGTAACTTTAAATGATTTGAAAAGCCATAAATTTGTTTTTGGGAAGAAGATAGAGCAACCATTTTAGTTGGTCTTGGGTATATCCAATAATAAATTGAAGTATCAGAAATTATGGTATCAGAAATTGAAGAATATGAATTGGAACCGGGTTGGAATCCTAAAGAATCGCATTTAAGGGTATCAGTTTTTGTATAATTGTACTGAGGATTAAAAAGAAATAAGCTGCCGGTACTTTTCATGTTGCGAATTACGGTAATTTTGTAATCATATGATCCCATTGAACCCAGATTAAATTTAAAATATTGAATATACCGGTAGGAGGGACATAACGAATAATACTTCGTTCGATTTGATGTATCGCCGTTGTCAACAGTTATTTTAACACTATACAATGATTGTTTTCCAAGCGTAACTGTAAATGAAGCACTCATGGCCGATGCCGTAAAGATAAAGATAAGAAAGGATGCTTTATACATAATAACCTCCAATGTTTATGATACTTATTGTATATAAAATAATTCATTATACAAATCGAATAACACACTATCATGATCCGTGAATGCAACATCTTTTCTGTCAATTTTCATAAATTCCTCAAAAATCAAATAAAATTATGGTTTCGCGTCGCGTTGAACTACCGAGAATTCCTCGGTAGTTGCCGTCTCGTCGAGTTCCTTTTCTTTAAAGATATTTTTTAAGTGTAAAGAAATGTTATCGGCTGTGCATCCAAAGAGGTCTGCCATTCGCTTCTGCGGAAGCCAGATGTTTTCATTGGCATAAAGGACTTCAATATTGATTTTTCCGTCGGGTGTCTGGTAGACGGTTATTTGATTATCGGGGAGTTTTTTTGATTGCATTGTTAACCTTGGTTTTCCTGATATGGTTTTTTCTTTGCGCAGCTTTGAGGCCTGCACACATCTTTCTTAAGTCAATGCTTCAGAAAGCCCCTAAAAGCTTCTTTTGGTCATTTGCGGGCATTGTATAAAACCCATACTGCATGGCCCGTGCCAACTTCCGGCGTCTTTGGCTTGTGCTGAGCACTGTCGAAGCATCAACACCGGTCATCCGAAGCGCGTCCGTGCCGATATTTTACGGCTTTCGCTTCGGATAGACCGCTTAGTGTTGGGGGAATGTTTGTGCACTCTTGTCTTTACGCCGCGCTTCGTCTTGTTTTTATAGCTATTAAAATGATTTTCGGGCGGGGGCTTTGTATTGATTTTCTCTTCTTGCGGCAAGGCTTTTATGTCTTTGATTCTTGCGCCGATTTTAGCCTGAGCCATGAAGGAGCGAGGGATGAAATAAATTATTATGCCGGAAAGTTTTTTTCTATAACAGTTCTCAAATTGTCGACAAAGGATATAGCGTCCTCAACCCATGGCTTTGCCTCGCTTTCGTTAAAGACGAAAAAGTCTTCGTAATCGCCCTCTTGTCTGCGCTCAAAAAGGTCATTATATATTCGCGCCGATTCTAAAGAAATAATCCCGGTCTTAACAAAATGAAGATTGAATAAAGATCGGATACCGGCATGTTTTTTAGATTTCATTTGATGTAGAACAAGAAGAGCTGAAACCGCATAAAAACATGCATAATAAAGTCTGTTTACGCACGCGTTCCAATGTGAAGAATCCGCAAGAATCTTCGCTTCCGAAAGAGATTCAAGTGCCCTTGATACTCTGTATTTTACCAGGTCAACAATGGTCTCACTCATAAAACAATTCCTTCGCGCTCAACATTTTCATGTAAAGGAATTATCTGGAATTTCGGGCTAAGCCATTCTTGGCGATTTTTGACAATAGAACTCAAGATTTCATTTGTTTCTAATTCAACATCATAAATGGCATGCCGTACTCGGTCCGTCCGGACAGCGTCAACAACACCATCTACAAGAATCAGAAAATCCCAGTCGGAGCCTTCGTGAAAATCCGCCCGTGCGCGAGAACCGTAGAGAATGATTTGGGCGGAAGGCTCGACTTGTTTTACTGCCTGTTTTACCTTATCCAATAAGGCTGATTTCATATTCACCCCTTTGACTTTAAATAAATTTAAGAACATCTACGGTAATAACTAAAAATACCTCATCTGGGATCAAAATAATGGAAATCATATCAACCCAGTAATTTTGCGGAAAATAATCCTTGATGTGCTGCGCGACCTTTTTCATACCATTCATGCACGCGAAAGCCTGAGCCCTGGATTGCCAATAAAATAAGTTACCTAAGGCAATTTACCCGAAAGGGTGAGTGACCGAAGGGAACGAAGTTTTATTGGTTGTTGTAAGAAGTTGCATGAACAAGTACTCCAAAATATATTTTTCCCAATATATTCTTTCTAATGGGGCGGATCATGCTTCTACTTATTCTTGTCTTTCTATATACCGCCAGGCATAATATGAAGGTCCTTTGACAAAGTAATAAATAACCATCGTTTTGGAAAATAAATTAGCTACCGGCTGTTCGTATAAGTTGATTAAGTTCATTTTATTAAAAATTATCGAAGTGCTTCCATTAAAATCTTTTCTGTTCCAGTCAATATATAAGGATAATGATGTATCTGATGTAAATATTGGGGATTTATAATACCCTATTTGAGAGGAGAAATCCAACCTGTAATAATTAGTTCTTTTATTATCTTTCCAATATAAATGGAGCGAATCGGTTTTTTCTGGAAGTTTTAAAACGTCGGTTTGCATGGTAGGGCTGATGTATAATCCATTTATAAAAAGAGAATCTATCTTACCTGGAATAAATACGTTATCATGTAGCGTATCAGTTCGATATACAATTTGGTATGAAAATAAAGTATCTGATTTTATTTTACTGAATTTAAATCCATAATATTCAACATAATTATCGATGGCATCGGGGTATTTACCGTTTATAGTAATTGATGGTAACGGGTTGACTCCTCTATCAGTACTAATTTCAACTGTTAATGTTGAATCATTATCCCAATTCCCTGTTGAAATTGTAAAACCTAATTTATCATATTCATAATTGGTAATATTATTTGTTGTACAAGAAATAATACTGCAAATTATTAGAAGAAATTTGAATGTGTTTTTCGCGGATATGAATGTTTTTAAAAAGCGCTCTAAATGTGCCATGGGTTCTGATCCTTATTTGCAATTTATTATATAATTGAGTAAAAAGCATTTTGACTTCTGTTTAATCCTATCGCAACAAACGCTTATAAGAATTATATTGAGGCCCTTGGAGGTTGTAATAGATAAACAATTTCTTACTAGTTATTGCGGCATTCGATTGCCTATACAAGTTAAAATCATCCCATTTTGCAATATTTATAGCTGTGTACCCCTCGTTGTTTTTCTTCTCAAAGTCAATATTTAATGTCAATGTTGAATCGGATGTATACTTTTCGATTTGGGAGTTAGTCAAGTCAGAATGAATATAAACGTAATAGTAATTGCTTTTTATGCTATCTTTCCAGTAAAAATGCAATGTGTCTGAACTATCTGGAAGCCATAAAAGTCCGTAATCTTTGTCGGGACTGATGTATACACCATTAATAAAAAGTGAATCAATTATACCGGGTATAAACGCAGTGTCGCAGAGCGTATCATTTTTATAAGCTATTTGAAAAGTAAAAGAAGTATCGAATTTTATATTATGGAAAGAAAATAAGAGTGGGTCAAAATACGGAGTGTCTGGGTGATTACCATTAACAGTAATTACCGGTAAAGAATCTACTAATCTATCCAAAGAAAAACTGAGAATTAATGTCGAATCAGAATCCTGGTCACCTGTAGATATTGTAATTCCTAATTTACCATGTTCTATGATAGTCGTAATGTTATTTGTAGTGCATGCAATACAAATAATAATTAGAAATAAAATAAATTTAACTATGCTTTTCACCGTTGATATTATTGATTCTTTCTGCTTTTTCATTTTTGCGCTCCATAATTATTTCTGAAAGAGTGTTTGTTCATGCAATTTGCTAACGTGTGCCGCATCGCCAGAAGTTGCCGCTATATAACGCCCAAATGACGGAGGCCAAACGGAGTGCTGCAAGACACGACATGATTGGCCGCCGATCCAATCCTTCATATACATGGGCTTGTTCCGTATCGCCTGCAATTCCGCGTAATCAAGAATAGCAAAACACTTTTCTTGTCACTTCTCTATCGCCTTCGCGTTGAACTACCGAGAATTCCTCGGTAGTTGCCGTCCCGTCGAGTTCCTTTTCTTTAAAGATAATTATTAAGTGTAAAGAAATGTTATCGGCTGTGCATCCAAAGAGGTCTGCCATTCGCTTCTGAGGTAACCAAATATTTCCATTGGCATAAAGGACTTCGATATTGATTTTTCCGTCGGGTGTCTGGTAGACGGTTATTTGATTATCGGGGAGTTTTTTTGATTGCATTATTAACCTTGGTTTTTCTGATATGATTTTTATCTGTGCAGCTTTGAAGCCTGCACACATCTTTCTTAAGTAATTGCTTCAAAAAGCCCCTAAAAGCTTCTTTTGGTCAATTGCGGGCATTGTATAAAACCCATACTGCATGGCCCATGCCAACTTCCGGCGTCTTTGGCTTGTGCTGAGCACTGTCGAAGCATCAACACCGGTCATCCGAAGCGCGTCCGTGCCGATATTTTACGGCTTTCGCTTCGGATAGACCGCTTAGTGTTGTTTGATGTGTTTTAGCCCTGCCTTTAATACCTTGCACGCGTTCTTCGGTTTTGGTCTTGATTTTGTACTCGCCCCACCATTTAGAAACTAAACGATTCGATTATGGCTCATTTTTCAAGTACACAAAGTTACTATCAAGTATAACATGTTGACAAACAGAATCTCCTCGGCACGGAATTGGTATTTCGATATAGCCAATAAGTAAGCTGTCAATTGACCAAACAGAATGGGCAAATGAATCTAAACATGCAATGTAAGTTAAATATTGTCTTTCATCATTGAACGCTAACAGTGAATAATATTGACCGTTAAATTTAGCTTTGTTCAAATCAACCTTTGAAAACTTAATTTTTCGATTAAAATACAATTGAGTTACTTGAGCATTAATTTTCCTTAAGACAGTTGTATCAGTAATGACTTTTTGGTTAGAAATTACACTGTCAATATGAGCGACTTGCTTTTCTAATTTGCTTTTTAAATTCGATTGTTCATTCCGATTTGGTATGTTGGAATACTTCATGGATGAGCAACAAAAAAGCATGGCAATTAAAATATATTGAGAAAAAAGTCTAATATTCATATTCTTTTAAAGCAAAGGTAATTAGGGACGGACGTGCTTTATTGCTTTAACTGATTTTGTTTTCTATGGCCAGTCGTTCCCCCTCATCAAGCATGCGCGATATCGACGAACTGCCGACACCTAAATATCGCGCAATCTCTATGACCGGAATTTGGTATTGCCGATGGCCCAGGGCTGCGACCATCTTCCGAAACTTCGATCTATCATTCCGTCTGCCGCGTTTGAATAGTGCCTGCGCTTCAACCTCCATTTGGGTTGCAACGGCTGCGGCAATTTTCTCAATAGTTATTCCTCGGCGAGTGTATTCCGCAATCTGAATCCGCCGGGCATGGTCAGTATCCAATGCCTTTTTAACAAATTCCTGATCGCCAATTACCCAACAATGCGGGACTTTCCGATCATTTTTCCCCTTATTGACTTGTTTCAAAAAACCAATAAAATCACGGTCCTCGTCATTTCCGGCTCCCGTCAGGATGTAAGCCCGGTAACTATGAACGGCACTTTGGTGGTTCGATCCGAATCGCTTTAATACAGCCTTGGTATCCTGGAATGTATTCTGCCTATTACCAATAATAACAGCGTGACCGCTCCATGGATAACGATCCAGTTCCGAAATGGTTTTGCATATTCCAGCGCGGATCGGATTCAGGTGTATATAACGGATAAGACGTTCGATATACCCTTGATCCTGCGTTACTATCGATTTGAAGCGGTTCTGAAAAACATAGCCGGTGGATTTGCTTTTTTTACGGAACCATTGCGCGTATTTCGAATTGAGCGGCCGCATCAGTTCACTGAGAGGCCGTTCATTCAAACGCAACAAAAGATGATAATGATTGTCCATCAGGACCCACGCATAGCAT
>Ga0224523_1000395_pt1 | contig 24008 bp, 21 predicted proteins | sample CFST50metaG_FD_182732 | JGI IMG/M metagenome (GOLD analysis project Ga0224523, IMG submission 182732) | Peat soil microbial communities from Stordalen Mire, Sweden - C.F.S.T50 | ecosystem: Environmental > Terrestrial > Soil > Wetlands > Peat | place: Sweden: Norrbotten County, Stordalen Mire...
GTCCAGATATTTTTTTTCGCGATTCCAAATTCATTTGAAAAGTATTCTTCGTAATTTTTTATAGCGCTTTTTGATTGTGATGTACTCGATGGAATTATAGCTATACGCGAATTTTCTTTTCCTCCGGCAAGTTCGAACATCCTGTTAAAAATAAGAGCGCTTCCGGCTCCGCCACCGATCAGGAATAAATATCCTTTTGACATTGTAAATGAATTTAAAACGTTTTTATAAAATTAGTTTTTATGAATGCATTAATCTAAAATTGCTTTAACTCCCGGTAATTCCATGCCTTCAATATATTCGAGCATGGCGCCGCCGCCGGTTGAAACATAACTGATCTGGTCGGCAAGATTATATGTGTTGATCGCCGCAACTGAATCACCGCCACCAACCAATGAGAACGAACCGCTGATGGTTGCGCTGGCTACTGCTATGGCAATGGCTTTTGTTCCCTGCTGGAAATTGGGTAATTCAAAAACACCCATTGGCCCGTTCCACAAAATAGTACTTGAGTTGTTGATGATCTCGGCATAGCGCCTGCATGTTTTTCTGCCAATATCAAGCCCCATCCACTTATCATCAATCTCATCGGCTGATACAGTAATGAAATTGGCATCATTTGAGAAACTATCGGCAACCACAACATCCGTAGGTAAATAAAGGTTTACGCCTTTCAGCATCATTTCCTGCACCATATCTTTTGCTTTATCGATCCAATCTTCTTCAAACAAAGAATTACCGATCTTTCCGCCAAGCGCTTTGATAAATGTGAAAGCCATACCACCGCCAATGATAAGGTTATCGGCTTTATTGATCAGGTTTTTAATAATTCCTATTTTGTTTGAAACCTTTGCCCCGCCTATGATCGCGGTAAATGGCGATTTGCTTTCAAATAATATTTTGTCAAGATTGGAAAGTTCATTAGCAAGTAAAAGACCGAAATATTTATCTTTTGGAAAATATTTTGGAAGAATGCTTACGGACATGTGCGCCCTGTGCGAAGTGGCAAACGCATCATTTACATAAGCATCGCCGAGCGAAGCAAGTTGTTTTGCAAATTCACCATCGGTACCTGATTCTTCTTCAGGATAGAACCTGATATTTTCAAGCAGAACAATATCTCCGGGAACTAATTTTGAACAAACATCTATTGTCTTTTGCCCAAAGAGATCGCGAGTGAAAATAATATTCTTTCCAAGTAACTTTGTAAGAACAGGGACAATTGCGGTAAGAGAATAATCGTTTTCGTATCCGCCTTTAGGTCTGCCAAGATGCGATATCAAAATAACAGAGGCTCCGTCGTTTAATATTTTTTTAATGGTTGGCAAAGATTCCCTGATCCTGGTGTCGTCAGTAACCTGCCTGTTATGATTCAGCGGCACATTGAAATCAACGCGAACAATAACCTTTTTGCCTTTAAAATCGTGGTCGTGAATGGTTTTGATGTTTTTAAGATACGCCATATCGATACTATTTATTAGTTGATATTATTTTTCACAAAGTTATAAAACATCACAAAACTATTCAATTGTTTCAAAATTTTATTTAATGAAATTATTAACATATCCATTTTTTAAATAATTAATTATATTTGCATGATACACTACATAAGGATTTGAACCAATGACAAAATTTCCTGATTTTATTCCATCCAAGCTTCCCAAAATAGGAACATCCATTTTCGCGATCATGTCTCAACTGGCAAACGAACATAAAGCAATAAATCTTTCGCAGGGTTTTCCTGATTTTGATTGTTCCGTAAAATTAAAAAGCCTTGTAAATCACTACATGGAAAAGGGATATAATCAATATGCTCCTATGCCTGGAGTTTTACCGTTACGAGAAAGTATTGCTGAAAAAACACAATATTGTCATTCGGCTATTTATAATCCTGATACCGAGATCACAGTAACAGCAGGTGCTACAGAAGCTCTTTATTCTGCAATATCTGCGTTTGTCAGGGAGGGTGATGAAGTGATCGTATTTGAACCGGCTTACGATAGCTATGTTCCTGCAATTTTGCTGAATGGAGGAACGCCGATCTACGGAAGGTTGAGCGGAGCTGATTTTAAGATCAATTGGGATGAAACGCAGAAAATGGTAAATCAGCATACACGAATGATCATCATAAATTCTCCCCACAATCCTACAGGCAGCGTCCTTACTGCCGAAGACATGAAGCGATTGGAAAAGATCACAAAAAACACGAATATCATTATTCTCAGCGACGAAGTTTACGAGCATATTATTTTTGATAAAATTGAACACCAAAGCGTTTGCCGTTACCCGAGACTTGCTGAAAGAAGCCTTGTTGTAAGCTCTTTCGGAAAAACATTTCATACCACCGGATGGAAAATGGGATATGTTCTCGCACCTGAAAATCTCACAGTTGAATTTCGCAAATCTCATCAGTTTGTTGTGTTTGCTGTGAACACGCCAATACAATATGCTGTTGCCGATTTTTTAAAAGATAAAGACAACTACATTCATCTGCCTGATTTTTACCAGCAAAAAAGAAATTATTTTAATAATGCATTAAAAAGTTCGCGTTTTAAAATAACACCTTCATCGGGAACATATTTCCAGTTACTTGATTACAGCCGCATTTCAGACGAGAAGGAAGAGGATTTTGCAATAAGGCTGACCAAAGAATTTAAAATTGCATCAGTACCTGTTTCTGTTTTTTATCACAAAAAAGTTGAAAATAAAATTCTTCGTTTTTGTTTTGCAAAAGGCGAAGACACCATGAATAAAGCCGCTGAGATATTATGCAAGATATAAAAGTTGCGATAATCCAAACCGACCTTGCCTGGGAAAATGCCGATGCCAACCTGGAAATGTTCGGAGAAAAATTTGATGCGATCAATGAATCCGTTGACTTGATCGTTCTTCCCGAAATGTTCAACACTGCTTTCTCAATGAATCCTTCGGTCTGCACTGAATTGCCCGATGGAAAAACATTTTCGTGGATGAAAGAAAAAGCGAAAGAAAAAAATTGTGTGATCACAGGAAGTATGCTGATAAATGATGGAGGTAACTATTTCAATCGCCTTATCTGGATGATGCCCGATGGAACTTTTCAGCAGTATGATAAAAAACATTTGTTCCGTTTTTCAGGCGAACACGAAGTGTTTTCGGCAGGCAGAAAAAAAATTATTTCTTCGCTGAACAGCTGGAATATTCGCCCGCTTATTTGTTACGACCTGCGTTTTCCCGTTTGGAGCATGAATACTTTTTCAAAAGAAAAATTTGAATATGACTGTCTTATTTATGTTGCCAACTGGCCTGAAAAAAGAAGACATGCCTGGATATCACTGCTGGTAGCCCGTGCCATTGAAAACCAGGCTTATGTTATTGGCGTGAATCGCATTGGAACTGATGGAAAAGGAAATGCTTATTCCGGCGATTCAATGATAATCGACCCGAAAGGAAATATCATTGTTCAAATTTCAGCATATCAGGAAGCAATTGAATATGCTACACTTTTGCACTCCGAAGTTCAATCGTACCGCGAACATTTTCGCGTAGCGCTCGATTGGGATAAGTTTAAAATTGAGGAATAACTCATGATCAAACAGTTCAAATACCTTGCAATATTGCTTGTATTAACCACTGTATTGTATCTTCCATCTTTAAAAAATAAATTAAACAATTGGGATGACGCTGCTTACATCCTTAATAATCCTCATATTGAGCTTACAAAAGCAAATATTGAAAAATCATTCTTTCAAGGTGAGGTTCACCGTATGTATGCACCATTGACGGCTTTATCAAATTCAATCATTCATCATTTTTATGGAACAAGCCCCCAACCATACATCTTCACAAACCTGATAATTCATTTATGTAACATTGTTTTGATATTTATTTTTATTTCGTTAATAATTAAAAATCCATATATCCCCATTATCACTGCCGCTTTATTTGCGCTTCACCCAATGCAGGTTGAATCGGTTGCTTACGCTGCCGGAAAAAGAGATGTGCTTTACGTTTTTTTCTATTTGCTAAGTTTGATTTTTTACATCGTATATCTTGAAAAGATAACAAAATATATTCTTTCATTATTGTTTGCCTTACTTTCGTTGCTATCAAAGGGGCAAGCACTAACAATACCTTTTACATTGGTTTTGATTTCTCTTTTCATGAATGGGAAATGGAAGAGCAGATCATTTTGGCTCGACAAACTTCCTTTCTTTCTGCTTTCGGCAGTTATTGCATTCAAAGTATTTTCAGCGCCTCAATATGCTGTGGGTAGTTTTACAAGCACGTCTTATATGGACTCCAGTATGCCTGTTTTGTATCGTATTATTTATGCAAGCTATGGGTTTATTCAATATATAATTTTGTTGCTGGTTCCGTACAAATTGTCGCTTGTGCATCCTTACCCTGAAATAGCAGGGAAGTACATCATACCTGTTTCATATTATTTTTATGTGATTATATTTTTTGGTTTGGTTTATTTCTTTTTCCGCTATGCCGTAAAGAAAAAGTTTTTATGGTTTGGGCTAGCCTTTTTTGCTATCAACATTTTCATGTTGCTTCAATTAATACCAAATAGCTATGGTATCATGAACGACCATTATGTTTATTTTTCCGGGATAGGTATTTTTCTTATTGTCGGAGAAAGGCTGTCAAATGAGTTTTTTAATAAAAAATATTTTTTCATTTTAAAATTTATTTTTATTTTTTATTTTATTTTCCTTAGTACATCAAGCTTTCTGCGAATTAATGCTTTTAAAAATTCTATGGCTGTGTGGAGCGATGTGATTAAAAAATATCCGGAATGTTATATGGCCTATAACAATCGTGGACTTGCATGCTATAATAAAGAATTGTATGATAATGCCTTCAACGATTATTCTAAAGCCATTGAATTAAATCCCAATAATGCCGCCCCTTACAATAATCGCGGAGTTATTTACAATGACCGGGGAATATATGATAAAGCAATTGTTGATTTTACCAAAGCCATTGAATTAAAACCCGATTATACCGATGCTTATTATAACCGTGGGAATGCATTTGTACACCGGGGAATATATGATGTGGCAATTACTGATTATACAAAAGTAATTGAACTAAAACCGGATAATGCTTTAGTGTATAACAATCGCGGAGCTATTTATGATGAAGAAAAAATATATGATAAAGCAATTAATGATTATACAAAAGCCATTGAATTAAAACCTGATTATGCTTTGGCATACAACAATCGTGGCAGCATATACAAAAGTGTAGGATCACTTGACAAAGCCTGCCTTGATTTTACTAAAGCGGCAGAGCTTGGTTCTGATGAAGCGAAAGAAAATGTAGAGAAAAATTGCAGTGGTAAACATTAATTTTTCCATCATTTTTGCTTAAATTTGTCTATCCTTAAAAAGCAAAAAATTGAAGTCTGCCAATGGATAACTTTAAATTTTAACAATACAATCATGATATTAAAGGATTCACAAAAAATAATGTATCAGCATTCCGAAGTCAAAATCGATTTGTTGAGACGATATTTAGAAAAGTATCTTATTATTTTGAGCAATTCCGTTTTTGTTGATGATATTTATATTTATGATTTATTTTGCGGAGAAGGAATATATGAAAATGGAGGAAAAGGAAGCCCAATAATTATACTTGAAACCCTTAAAAACACATATTTTGCAAATAAGGCTAAAAAAGAAAGTTCAACAAAATTTCATTGCTTCTTTAATGATAATGATGGTGAAAAAATAGGAAAACTTAATATAAATATTAGCGAAAAGAAGTTGCAGTATAGTAATACTGAGTTTTCCACAAATGATTATAAAGAAATACTCCCTTCGGTAGTTAAAAAAATAAATTCATTAAAAAAAGAAAAAGCATTTGTGTTTATTGATCCTTATGGTTATAAAGAAATCAGAATAAAAGATATTTATTGTTTATTAGAAAACAAAAAAAGTGAGGTTCTTTTGTTTCTTCCAACTCAGTTTATGTTTCGTTTTGAGTCAAAAGGTACTCCGGAAAGTTTATTTACTTTTATTGATGAAATAGTTCCCAAAGAGGAATGGCCAGAAAGTAATACAGGAATTGATTTTATAGAGAATTTAAAGGAAGGCTTTAGAAGAAAATTAGGAAATAATTTTTTTGTAGATTCCTTTATTATTACCAGAGATAAAAACCAATTCTTTTGCCTTTTCTTTTTCACAAGTAACATATTAGGTTTTGAAAAAATGCTTGAATCTAAATGGCAAATAGATGAAGAAGAAGGTAGGGGTTGGCATTACGACCAACATGCAGATTTGTTTAGCAATATTGAAAAATCACCTTGTATAGATTATTTTGCAAATAATCTATTAGGTTTTATAAAAGAACATCCACGCACAAATGCGGATGTGTATTATTTTACTTTACATAATGGGTTTTTGCCAACTCATACAACTCAAATTCTTGGACGGTTTCAAAATGATAATGTTATATTTGTTAAAAAATCAGATGGTACTAACGCTCGAAAATCATCATTTTATATAAACTATCGAGATTACAAAAATTCCCCTAACAAGGTAATAATAAAAGCTAAATAATATGGCTCAAACAAAAATAGAATGGACTGAAATGACCTGGAATCCTGTTACGGGCTGTGATAAAATTTCATCGGGCTGCAAACATTGCTATGCCGAAGTGATGGCGCGCAGATTGCAGGCGATGGGACAAGAGAAATATAAAAATGGGTTTGAACTTACTCTGCATCCTGATGCTTTGTACGAACCTTACAAATGGAAAAAATCGAAAGTAGTTTTTGTCAATTCAATGGGCGACCTGTTTCATAAGGATATTCCAATTAAATATATTCAAAAAGTTTTTCGCGTGATGAAAGAAAATCCGCAGCATGTTTTCCAGGTATTAACGAAAAGGGCTGATGTGTTGCGGTATTACGACAGTGAAGGCTGGCTTGAATGGACACACAATATTTGGATGGGTGTTACTGTTGAAAATTTAAGCGTTACTAAAAGAATACAAATGCTTCGTGAAACGAAAGCAAAAGTAAAATTCTTAAGTTGTGAACCTTTATTAAGCGCATTGCCAAATCTTAATTTAAATAAAATTGATTGGGTTATTGTTGGTGGCGAAAGTGGCAGAACACCCCGTCCAATAAAAGAAGAATGGGTTGTCGATATTAAAGAACAATGCAAAAAAACGGATGTTGCTTTTTTCTTTAAGCAGTGGGGTGGCACTAACAAAAAGAAAGCGGGTAGTTCACTAAATGGAAAATTATACAAGGAAGTTCCACAAGTTGAATTAGCATTTTAATTTCCCCATCATTTTTGCTTAAATTTGTCTATCCTTAAAAAGCAAAAAATTGAAGTCTGATTATAAATATTGCAATAGCCTTACTGCCTATTCCCGTTTTAAAACACGCGTGATCAATATTGGCAATGTGCCGATGGGTGGGCATTTCCCGGTACGTATCCAGTCAATGACAAATACAAATACTTTGGATACGCCTGCTACCGTTGAGCAATCAATCCGGCTGATTGAGACGGGATGCGAATATGTAAGGATCACGGCACAGGGAATCAAAGAAGCTGAAAATCTTGCACGCATAAAAAAGGAACTTCAGTCAAGAGGCTTTGATATTCCGCTTATCGCCGATATTCATTTTAACCCGGCAGCTGCTGAGGTTGCGGCAGGCATAGTTGAGAAAGTTCGTATCAATCCGGGCAACTATACTGACAAAAAGAAATTTGAAAAAATAGAATACTCTGAAACCGAATATCAGGAAGAGATAAACAAGATCAAAGAACGCATTTCGCCTTTGATAAAAATTTGTAAAGAACACGGAACGGCCATTCGTATCGGGACAAATCATGGTTCTTTGTCCGACCGCATCATGAGCCGTTATGGCGATACTCCGCTGGGAATGGTTGAATCAGCGCTGGAATTTATAAAGATATGCGAAGAACTGGAATTTGGAAACCTCGTCCTTTCAATGAAAGCAAGCAATATAAAAATAATGATAGAAGCGTATCGTTTGCTTGTGCACCGCATGATGAAAGCGGGAATGGATTATCCGTTGCATGTCGGAGTTACCGAAGCCGGTTCGGGTGATGAAGGCAGGATCAAGTCAGCCGCCGGAATTGGTGCTTTGCTGGAAGATGGCATTGGCGACACTATTCGTGTTTCGCTTACAGAAAAACCCGAAGCTGAAATTCCTGTCGCAAAAATTCTTGTCAGCCGATACGCAAAAAGGCATTATGACGGACCTGTTGAAGAGATTGAAGAATCACCGGTAGATCCTTTTGAATTTCACAAACATTACACAAATGAAGTTTTAAGGATTGGGAAAGATAATCCGCCAATCGTGATTTCCACTGCAAACAATGGTGCCGGCGAGCATAAAGCGGATTTTGTTTTTTTTAATAATTCGGCTTTTTCGGAAACTTTAAATAATAATTTTTCTATTGTTGATGCTTCTGACTGGCAGAGATCGAAAGAAAAAAGTTTCCCATTACATACTGTTGAGAATTATTTCAGTTCAAAAAAAAGGTCATCCCAACTGAATTTTGTTTTGGCGACGCTTGCAGTTCTTTCGCCCGAGATCATTGAGAAAATAAATAATGATAAAACGATCGTTCTTGTAATTGAATCCGAAAATTTTCATGCTGCTGCAGAATTAAGAATAATATTTTTTGACCTGATCAATGCTCATTGCAAATGTCCCGTCGTTATTAAAAGAAAATATGCTGAAATTACCGATGAAGAATTCCGTGTTTTTTCAGCTACCGATATTGCTTTGCTGATGGCTGATGGCTTGGGCGATGGAATTTGGCTCGAAGTGGATGAATTAAAAACTGAAATTATCGAAAAAGCTTCTTTTGATATTTTGCAGGCAACGGGTGCGAGGATATACAAGACCGAATATATTTCTTGTCCCACTTGCGGAAGGACTTCCTACAACATTTTAGAAACGCTTGAACGGATCAAGCAATTCACGGGACATTTGAAAGGCTTGAAAATTGCGATCATGGGTTGCGTGGTGAATGGACCCGGAGAAATGGCTGATGCTGATTACGGTTATGTCGGCAGCATGCCGGGAAAAATAAATCTTTACAAAGGCAAATGTCTTGTCCGCCGCAACATTGATGAAAAAGAAGCGCTGGATGTATTGATCGACCTGATCAAAGAAAATGGCGAGTGGGTTGAGGAAGAATAATCTCAATAATTTTTACCGTTAACCATCAATTACAATTGCAGCTATAGGAAAAGAAAAATTTTGTATCGGGTAATAGTTTCACCAATTCTTCCTGTTGATTATCGTGAATGTTTATTACGCGCATATCTATTATTTTCAGGGTTTTCTTTAGCTTGGCAATTTCATCAGGGAATTGTTGAATTTCATTTCCCCATAAATCCAGAAAATACATTTTCTTAAGATTGCTTATAGATTTTGGCAGGTGGGCGATCAAATTCTGATTTAAAATAAGTTTTTTGATATTTGTCAGTAAACCGATTTCAGGATAAAGCGTATCGATTTCATTGGCCGAAACATCCAGTATTTCAAGGTTGGTAAGCTTGGAAATTTCTTTCGGAATACTTGTAAGTTTATTTCTGCTTAGATCCAGTTCCTTTAGATTTTTAAGAGTAAATATTTCGGGTGGAATTTCTTTTAATTTGTTTTTTCGAAGACTAAGTCTGTAAACTTTATCTGGATTTTTAAGCGCTTCAGCAAGGCTTGTATATTCCGGATAATTGATCATGGTGAGAGAATCGGATACTTGTGCACGCGTTACAATAGCCGAAAATAAAAGAAAAAGAATTAAAATTTTTGTCCTGTTTGGTTTCATATTGGTTTGTCTGAAAGAATTTTTTCTGCTGTTTCTTTATCCACTAATAATTGTTCTTTTAATTGTCCGATCCCCGAAAATTTAATTTCATCTCTGAGCCGTTCAATGATATAAACGTTTAAAAACTCAGAATAGATATTTTTATCAAAATTAAAAATATTTACTTCAATCGCTAATTTTTTCCCGTTAACGGTCGGACGCATACCAATATTCATCATTCCGCCATAAATTTTATTTTCAAATTTAACTTTAACGACATAAACGCCATTAGCCGGAATAAGTTTATTTGAATCGGCTATTTCTAAATTTGCAGTAGGAAAACCTATTGAAGTACCAATATGATCGCCTTTTACAACACAACCTTTTAATAAATATTCATAACCAAGATAATTATTTGCAGTTAAAATATCCCCGGCCAGTAAGGCTTTCCGGATTTTCGTAGAACTTACTTCTGTGTTGCCGATTTTTTGAGCAGAAATTTCTTCAACTTCAAAGCCGTATTTGCTTCCATAATCGGTCAAGTGCTGGAATGAACCTTTTCTTCCTTTACCAAAATGATGATCATAGCCAATGACCAATCGCTTTACATGCAGCTTGTCAATAAGTATGTTTTTGATAAAATCAAGATATGAAATAGCAGCAAATTCTTTTGTAAATGGAATAATTATCAGGTGATCGATGCCATAATTTTCAAGCAGACTGATCTTTTCTTCTTCGGTATTTAAAACAAAAATATTTTTTTCTTCAGGATGCAAAACCAATTGCGGGTGAGGATAAAATGTGATGATCACCGATTCTCCGCCAATTTCTTTTGCAATTTGATTAATGCGTGAAATAATCACCCGGTGACCTGTATGCACACCGTCAAAAGTTCCGGTGGTTACAACTGCATTTTTGATCGGGGCAAAATCTTCTATTTTTCTATAAACCTTCAAGTTAAATTTATTTAATGTCAGCTTTTAAATTGTTCATTAAGGCCGCGTTTCAAAATTAGTAAAAATATTATTCGGTAAAGGTTGCATGTTTTGAATAAAAATCATAATTTCGTTCGCAGAAAATTTAATTTAATTTTATATAAAAAAATTATGTCAGCAAATACCGGCAAAATTGCTCAGATCATTGGCGCTGTAATTGACGTTGTTTTTGAGCAGGAAGAAAGACTTCCGAATATTTATGATGCGCTGGAGGTTACCAGGCCTGATGGACAAAAAGTAGTTCTTGAAACGCAACAGCATATTGGGGAAGATACCGTGCGCACCATTGCAATGGATTCTACCGACGGACTTTCAAGAGGAATGGAAGTTATTGACCTTGGAATGCCAATATCCATGCCTGGAGGAGAATATGTCCGTGGCAGGTTATTTAATGTGATAGGCGAAACAATTGATGGAATGAAGCCTGTGCCTAAAGGAAAACTAAATTCAATTCATCGCGATCCGCCAAGATTTGAAGACCTTTCCATGCAAAAAGAAGTTCTTTATACCGGTATAAAAGTTATCGACCTTATAGAACCGTATTCAAAAGGCGGTAAGATCGGACTTTTCGGAGGCGCAGGAGTTGGAAAGACCGTTATCATTATGGAATTGATCAATAATATTGCAAAAAATTATTCGGGAATGTCAGTATTTGCCGGTGTTGGAGAAAGAACAAGGGAAGGCAATGACCTGTTGCGCGATATGATAGAAGCAAAAGTTATTAGATACGGTGATAAATTCATCGAGTCAATGGAAAAAGGTGGTTGGGATTTAAGTAAGGTCGATCCAAAAGAATTGGAAGAATCTACTCTTGCCCTTGTGTTTGGTCAGATGAACGAACCTCCTGGTGCACGTGCCCGCGTTGCATTATCCGGATTATCACTTGCGGAATATTTCCGTGATGGTGATGAAAAAACAGGTGGTCGCGATATTTTATTCTTCATGGATAACATTTTCCGTTTTACACAGGCAGGTTCCGAAGTTTCAGCATTGCTCGGACGTATGCCTTCGGCAGTAGGTTATCAGCCTACGCTTGCTACGGAAATGGGTATCATGCAGGAACGTATCACTTCCACAAAAAGAGGCTCTATTACTTCTGTTCAGGCCGTCTATGTGCCTGCCGACGATTTAACAGACCCTGCACCTGCTACAACATTTGCCCACCTTGATGCAACTACTGTATTAGACCGTAAAATATCGGAACTGGGAATTTATCCTGCTGTCAGCCCGTTGGATTCAACTTCACGTATCCTTACTCCCGACATCGTTGGAGCGGATCATTACAATACAGCTCAAAGGGTAAAAGAAATCTTACAACGATACAAAGAACTTCAGGATATTATTGCGATCCTTGGTATGGACGAACTTTCGGAAGAAGATAAACTTATTGTCAGTCGTGCACGAAGGGTTCAGCGTTTTCTGTCGCAACCATTCTTTGTGGCAACGCAATTTACTGGAATTCCGGGTGCATTTGTCAGCATTGAAGATACCATAAAAGGGTTTAAAATGATCATGGATGGCGAAGTTGACGAATACCCCGAAATGGCTTTCAGTATGGTAGGTACCATTGAAGAAGCCATTGAAAAAGGAAAGAAAATGATCGCGGAAGCTAAGTAAGAATTTGCGAATTACGATTTTGAATTTACGATTTTAAAATAAAATTGCGCTTTTGATTAATTGGATATTAATTAGAGAAGCATCAGTAATATTTTATTAAAAAAGAATAACAGGATATAATTTCGGTCTGTTTACAGCTACATTTTTAATGTTCCAGTTACAAAAACGATCATTAACAATTTACATGAAATCAAAAATATTTATACTCCTATTTATACTTGTTGAATTTTTATTTTCATGTAAAGAGCCTCCCTGTGAGCAAAAGACAGATTCGTTTTTACAAATAGGATTTTACACTTTAAATAAAAAAACAGTTGTTCTTACATCCGATACTGTTTCTAATATTTATGGCATAGGCGAAGTGGGAAAATCATTATATGGTGGTGATACAATTGTAAGCACCATTTTAATTCCTTTGTCGCAAAACCAAAATACGTGTTCATTTGTCATCAAAAGCAGGAATGGTGTAGTAGATGTTTGGGATACATTGTCTGTATTTTACACACACAAGCCCCAGCTTATTTCAAAAGAATGTGGCTTTGCAACAATATTTAATATCAATAGTGTTAAAGTTTCTAAGAATGAATTTGATTCAATCAAAGTAGTTAATTCGGCTATTAATACCGCAAATGAAGAAAATATCAGGATATTTTTATATTAGTTTGATTATGTTTTTTCTGTATTCAACGGTTGGTCTTTCGCAAACCGACAGAACTGTTGGATTAAGGCTTGGCTTTGATGTTTCACGACTGTCGCTTTATTATTTTCAACCCGAAAGAAAAGCATTGGAAGTTTCATCAGACATGGAAGTAATAAAAAATCTGTACCCGACGATTGAGCTTGGCTGGAACAATATAAAACTGAAACAAGATTCATTGTTCAATTGTTATTCAAACGGATACTATGTCAGGCTAGGTGTTGATCATAACTTTCTTAAACCCGAAAATAAAAATGGCAGGGAAATGTTTATAGGCGGCATACGATACGGATATTCTTTTTTTAGTGATTATGCCCAGAACATTATAATTAAAGATAGTTATTGGGGCGATTTCAATGGCGGTATTCCTAAAAGTTCATTAAGCGCACAATGGCTTGAACTTGTTGTCGGATTTAGAACAGAATTGTTTAAAAATTTATTTCTTGGCTGGACTTTAAGAGGCAGATTGCTTTTAGCAAAATCAAAAGATGACGAGACAGGACCATATTGGATCCCCGGCTTTGGAAAGGGAAACACAAAAACAGGCATCGGCTTTAACTATTCAATTTTTTATAGCATACCTTTGTATAAAGCAAAATTCAAATAGATATTTTAATTTAATTTTGAAGCAATGTTTATAGAAATCATCACCCCCGATAAAAAAGTATTTTCAGGCGAAGTAAGCTTAGTGCAATTGCCCGGAACAAATGGCTCATTCGAAATATTGAATGATCACGCACCTATCATTTCCACGCTTGCAAAAGGAAAAATAAAGATTGTGGATGCAGAGAAAAAAACACAGTCTTTCGAAATAAAAAGTGGAGTAGTGGAAGTGCAGAAAAATAAAATAATCGTACTGGCAGAATAAATTTAGTAAAAACTAATTCCATTTATAGCTCTTCAAACCCACGAAGAATGCTGTAATCCCTGTAACGGAGAGAATAAGGAAAGGAATCATTACAGCAGACATACCTGAACCTTCGTTGAAAATGCTTCGCAAACTGTCGGCAAAAAGTGTAAGTGGTAAATATTTTATAACAGGAATAATAAAATCAGGAAAATTACTGTAACTGAAGAATATTCCGGATAGCAGCATCAATGGCATAGTGATGGAGCTTATCAGTCCGTTTCCAACTTGTGTATTGGCTGTGCGCGAAGCCAGTAATATTGATAAACCCATAAAGAAAAAACTACCGCTGATAAGTATTGCTGCAAAAGCGATCCAGCTGCCTTGTATGGTAACGCCAAAGACAAGCATTGAAAAAACAAGCAGGGCAAGAGTTTCAAGGATTGTAAAAATAAATCTCGACATGAACATGGTGATCATGAACCACGATTTTTTCATAGGTGTAGCCACCAAACGACGAAGCAATTTTTTTGAACGTTTTTCAATAAGACTATAACATATTCCCCACAAACACGAGCTCATAATGCCCATGGCCAATAATCCGGGAATAAGGAAATCAATATAACGCATTCCTTTCCTGTTGAGTGTTTGTATCTCATCGGGATTTGAAATAGTACTGTTTCCACTGAGAATATAGGAAATAGTGAGGTATGTCAACCTTGATTCGGAATTAGCCGGATCGAAAAAATAATTCACACGACCATTACCTTCTGCCAGTATGATGGATGCCTGCCCGCGTTTGATCATGATATCGCTTTCTTCGCGTGTGCGCACGAAAAAATGATCGATTGTTTTTCCAAGCTTTTTATTGTCGAGAATAAATTCGTATTCGCTGTTTTTATTTTTTATTTTCGTACAGCGCACATCAAGAAAATTTTTCAGTTTAGAACTGTCAGTGTTTGCAGGGAATACCACTGCCACATGTTGGATGATCTCGGGTTTGTCTTTAAAAGCCATGCCCAGCCCGAATGACATAAGTATCGGGAAAATGAATGACCAGAAAAGCGCTCCGGGCTCACGGAAGAACTCTTTAAATTGGATGGATAGCAATTGCCAGAACTGTGATCTCATATTCCCGAAGTATTATCAGTGAGTTTTCTGCCGGTCATTTTTATAAACAGATCATCAAGCGTAACGTAGCGACAGCGCAACTCCGAGACCTTGCATGCTATTTCATTCAGATATTTTATTAGAACAGGTAAAAATTCCGAAGTGTTTGCAACCTGCAAAGTAAACTGACCGGTAACCTCGTCATATTGCATATCTTTTATATTTTTAAAATTACTGAAATCAGGGATATTTTTTTGTCCAATAATTCTGAATTGAATGATTTCATTTGTTTGCGAAGCGGAAACAAGTTCATCAAGAGTGCCTTTTGCAAGCACTTTTCCTTTATCCATGATAACGATCTGGTCGCATAAACTTTCTGCTTCTTCCATGTAATGTGTAGTAAGGATCATGGACGTTCCCTGGTTTTCTTTTAGTCCGCGAAGGATATTCCATATTTCTCTTCTTGCAGTTGGATCAAGTCCTGTGGTTGGTTCATCCAGTATCAGCAGCATTGGGTTATTTATAAGCGCAATGCCCAAAGCCAGCTTCTGCCGCTGTCCTCCTGAAAGATGCACAACATAAGACTTGTGTTTTTCTTTCAGGTTTACCATTTCAAGAATTTCATCCACGCGTTTTTCAGGCAGTTTATAAAAACTCGCAAACAGCCGCAGTGTTTCTCTTACAGTAAGCTTGTCTTCAAAAAGAGTTTCCTGTAGCGAAATTCCTATCAGGTGATGAAGCTCTTCTTTATTGTGTTTCCAATGTTTTCCAAAAAGGAGTATTTCTCCGCTGTCGGGAAACTGAATGCCTTCGATGATTTCAACCAATGTGGTTTTTCCGGCACCATTTGGTCCGAGCACAGCAGTATATTGCGATGACTGAATTTCAAGATCAACACCATTCAAAGCCTTCACATCTTTAAAAGATTTGAAAATATTTTTTGCGCTGACAACCGGTGGCTTTCCTGCTTTGTTTATCATCTGCTGTTATTGAAAGAGTATGCGAAGATATAAATAAACATTTTATATCTTAATCCAACGAATAAATAAAAATAGGATTGAATTAAAACAAAATAATTATTTTTGAAACAGATATTAAAAGATGAAATTTACATTTATTCTTTTCTTTTCATTCTATGCCATATTTGGATTTTCGCAACAAAAATATTTTGGTGAAATATATTTTGATTCAGGGAAAGATGTGTTATCATTGGCTTCTATAAATACATTGGATTCATTGATAAATAAAATCCAATCTAAAAATAAATTTTCAATTTACATTTCTGGACATTGTGATAGTGTGGGAAATGATAAATATAACTACACGCTATCATTGAAACGTGCTCATTCAGTAGAAACATATTTTGCAAATAACAAAATTAAAATCGATTCGCTTATTGGTTTTGGGAAAACCAAACAAAAATATTTTAAATATGACTGGAGTAAAAATCGCAGAGCAGAAGTTGTAATTACAATGATTCCACCAATTAAAAAAGTTGAAATTAAGAAAACAGACACCACTAAAACATTTATTGAAAACGTTATAAATAAAAAAGCGGATACTACTAAAAATATTATTGAAAGCTTTATAGATACTGCTAAAGTTGGCGATAAAATAGTTCTTCAAAATATTTCATTTCATCCTGGGACACCTGAAATAATGCTTGAATCATATAAAACATTAGAAGAACTTTTTACAACTTTAAATAATTATTCAACTTTAGAAATTAGTATTGAAGGTCATGTTTGCTGCACTGTTGATTATGATAATAACCTATCACGTGAAAGAGCTTTAGCCGTTTATTTTTATTTAATAGATAAAGGTATTGCCAGAAAACGTCTTTCATTTAAAGGATTTGGGAATGCACAGCCACTCACTCAGGAGCGCAATGAAGCTGAACGTCAAATGAACCGCAGGGTTGAAATAAGAATTGTAAAAAAGTAAATATTATTAAATTGCAGAATCGAATTGTTTCAGAAAGCGAATATCGTTTTCTGAGAACAAACGAATATCTTTCACGCGGTACTTCAAATTGGTGATGCGTTCAATGCCCATTCCAAAAGCATATCCCGAATATATCTTACTGTCGATCTTGCAATTTTCTAAAACACTTGGATCAACCATTCCGCAACCTAATATTTCAACCCAACCGCTATGTTTGCAGAAAGCACAACCTTTTCCGCCACAAAGGAAACATGAAATATCCATTTCGGCCGAAGGTTCGGTAAAAGGAAAATATGAAGGTCTAAGCCTTATTTCAGTATTTTCGCCAAACATCTCTTTCGCAAAATATAGAAGAACTTGTTTCAGGTCGGCAAAGGAAACATCTTTATCAATGTATAATCCTTCAACCTGATGAAAGAAACAATGAGCACGCGAAGAAATAGCTTCATTGCGGTAAACCCTGCCGGGAAAGAGTTTCCTGATAGGTGGCTTTTCGTTTTCCATCACTCTTATCTGAACCGAAGAAGTGTGTGTGCGTAAAGCGATATCGGGATTTTTTTGAATGAAAAAAGTATCTTGCATATCTCGTGCAGGATGTTCTTCCGGAAAATTCAATGCAGTAAAATTATGCCAATCATCTTCTATTTCCGGTCCTTCCGAAACAGTAAATCCAATGCGTGAATATATTTCAATGATCTTTGATCTTATCAAAGAAATAGGATGGCGCGAACCAATCTCAATAAAATTTGCAGGAAGTGTAAGGTCGGTATCACTTTTTTCAGTTTCTTTTGAACCCTCAAATTCTTGTTTAAATTCATTGATCTTGTTTTGAGCCGCATTTTTCAGATCATTGAGCAACATGCCGACTTGTTTACGTTCTTCCGGTAAAACGTTTTTAAATTCTTCGAAGAGTCCGGATAAAAGTCCTTTTTTAGAAAGGTATTTGATACGGAAATTTTCCAGTTCTTCTGCGCTTTTTGCAGAAAATCTTTCAATTTCGTTTTGTATTTCTTTAATTTTTTCCTGCATTATGGATAATCTAAAACTACTCTATTCAATTACTTTTACTGTCATTTTTATATCTTTAACAGGTCTGTCATTTGCGCCTGTTTTTACAGCGGCTATTTTATCAATCACATCCAAGCCTTCATAAACTTCACCAAACACAGTGTAATTACAATCGAGATGAGGAGTCCCCCCGATAGTTCCGTAGCTTTTACGTTGTTCTTTTGTATATGCGAATTTAGGCTCGTTGGCGAATTGCTTATCAATAATGGGAGTAATAATTTTAATAATCGAATCTAATTTATATGCGTTTCTTTCGGATTGATATTTTATCACCTCATTCTTTAAATTTATGTTTTCAGGTTTTAAAAGATAATCGGTGATATGCTGATTATGTTTGGCTGTATTATAATTCGCTTCCATTTTATTGATTATAGAATCCGAGAAAATTTGTCCTTGCACAATATAAAACTGGGAGCCGGAAGATTCTTTAGCTGGATTTTCTGTTCTGGCAGCACAAAGAGCACCTTTTTTGTGATAATGTTTTAATATAATTTCTTTTTTCTCAATACCGGCGGGTGTTTTGTTTGTAACGGTATCGAAAAATATTTCAGCAGGTATAGTGTATGTTGGTCCGCCATTACCTAAAATAGCAGTAGAATCGGCATTTTTTGAAGTGGGGTCGCCTCCTTGTATCATAAAATCTTTTATCACGCGGTGAAATAATGTGCCGTCAAAGTATGCTTCTTTTGCAAGTTTGATAAAATTATCCCTGTGTTTTGGTGTTTCATTGTACAGCTTTATCTTGATATCGCCATAACTTGTGCTGATGCATACTTTTTTTGTACCATCGGCTGACATTGCTTTATTCGTTTTAATTAATGTAAAAGAATAGATGCTTAAGGCAATGATTAAAACAATGGAGGAAAATAAGATAGATCTTTTCATATTCGTTTAAATTTGCTTTTTTTATAAAATAGTAATATATTTGCCTGATTCAATTCACAAAATTATTAAATAATCGGAATTTATGAAAACAATATTTAAACACATCATTATTTCATTACTGATTATTGTAGGTATTTCGGCTATCTTTTTTAGCTGTCATAAGGATCCGACATATCCTGTTGTTGTTACTGTAAAAAAACTAATTGACACTAGTAAGGTTGTTTCGGGCGCTACTGTTACTATTGTAAGTGGACAAAGTGGAAAATTGCAAAAGGCCGTGGGTGTAACCGATGCAAATGGTCAATTTAATCATACTTTTAGTTTCGATGCCATTCTGCAAATTACTGTTGAGCTTAAGACAGATAGTATTGATTCGCTTTATGGTACGGGATTAGTACAACTTTTACCTAATCAAACTGCTTTTAGAACGGTTTTAGTTAAATAATTACTTTCTTTGACCGTGGAATAGCTCCTTATTGCTGATGCTTATTCTTTTCCAACAATTTATATTTATTAAATTTTTTCATGCAATTTCATTATTGAGATGTTAAAATTATTTTCCTTTCTTTAGAATTCAGGTGTTCTTTGATTTAACCACACACTTATTAAAAATGCATTATTCTAAGTCAAATGGTATTCAAATATTGATATATCTTTGTTAAATGAGATAATTAAAACAGAGTTTTTACGTATATTGCATATCAATCATTGCCGAAGTTGAGAAATTTAATAAAAATATTTTTTTTCATTTTTCTTTTATCACCGTTGTTTTCAGGTGCACAACAACTGAGTAATTATCGTTTAAAAAAAATTATTTTAAGTTCAGATTCCATTATCCTAGATTCGCTGAGCATTATTCCAGGATCGCTTGTTATTAAAGATAGTACCGGCAAAAAGTTCGATAGCTCTTTATATAAAATTAATTATCCGGAAGCAAAATTGATGCTAAAACCGGTATTCAAAAACCAGGTTAAAACATTATTTGTTTCGTTCAAAGTTTTTCCATATAATTTTTCTTATTCTTTTAAACATAAGGATGCCAAGCGGATCGAACCTGATACAAAAGGAAATTATAATCCGTTTGCATACACTTATGAAGACCAGAAAGTCGATATTTTTAAATTCGGCGGACTTAATAAAAACGGCAGTATTTCAAGAGGTGTATCATTCGGAAATAGTCAGGATGTTATTGTGAATTCAAGCTTTAATTTACAATTGTCAGGAAAACTGAGCGACGATATTGAAATTCTTGCCGCGATCACTGACAACAATGTTCCCATTCAGCCCGACGGGAATACCCAGCAGATACAAGATTTTGATAAAGTATTCATTCAACTGTCATCAAAAAATGCAAAACTTATTGCGGGAGATTTTGAACTTGCAAGACCCGATAGTTATTTTATGAATTTTTACAAGAAAGCACAGGGCGGTTATTTTTCCACGTCTTTTCTTACATCAGAAGATAAAACAAAAAAAATAAAAGATAAAATTGAGATCAAAGGAGCTGCCGCAATTTCAAAAGGGAAATATGCGAAAAATACGTTTACCGGAGATGAAGGAAATCAAGGTCCATATAAATTAACCGGCGCTGAAAGTGAATCATACATAATTGTTCTTTCAGGAACTGAAAAAGTTTATGTTGATGGTGTAATGCTATCACGCGGACAGGAGAATGATTATGTGATCGATTATAATACCGCTGAAGTTACTTTCACTGCAAAACGCCTGATAACAAAGGACAGTCGTATTTCAATAGAGTTCGAATATTCCGATAAAAATTATGCGCGTTCACTGTTTTATGAAGGAACAGATTATACAACAAATAAACTCAAAGTACATTTTAATTTTTATTCGGAACAGGATATTAAAAGTCAGCCTGTTCAGCAGCAACTTACAGAACAACAAAAACATCTGCTCGCGCAAGTTGGCGACAGCCTTGATCAGGCTGTAGTTCCATATGTTGATAGTGTTGCATTTACAAACGACCAGGTTCTTTATAAAAAGGTTGATACGATCGTTTCGGGAATAAAGTATGACTCTGTTTTTGTTTATTGCACCAATTCCGACAGCGCACATTATAGTTTAGGCTTTTCAAGTGTGGGCGCGAATAGAGGCAATTATATCCAGATCCAAAGTTCGGCAAACGGCCGTGTGTTTAAATGGGTTGCTCCTGTAGCCGGCGTGAAACAAGGGAATTACGAGCCCATTATTCAGTTGATCGCACCAAAGAAAAATCAAATGGTTACGTTATCAACAGAATATATTATTTCAAAACGAACAAAAGCTTCTGTCGAATTTGCTTTAAGTAATAATGATATCAATACTTTTTCAACTATAGGAAACGCTGATAATATAGGCTATGCGGTAAAAGCGAATGTGAAAAATAGTTTGCCTCTCAGCAAAAAAGACAGTACAAACTGGCGTCTGATAACAGAGGTAAGCAATGAGTATACAGATAAATATTTTGCCCCGATCGAACGGTATCGTAATGTGGAATTTGAACGCGACTGGAATATAGGTCAGACAACAATTACGAAGACTGATGAAAATATTTCTTCTTTGAAATTTTCGTTTGCCGATAAAAAGGGAAAATTTACTTCATACCAATTCAGTTCATTTTATGCGGGTTCACAATATAACGGTTTGCAAAATAGAGTAGATGGCGACCTGGAAAAAAAGGGTTTTCATCTTCTTTTTAACGGAAGTTTGGTAACTGCTCAGGATAAAATAAATACATCAAGTTTTATTCGCAGTAAAGTCGATCTTTCAAAAAAAATCAAATGGATAGTTGTTGGTGTGCAGGAAGACCAGGAACACAATACTTTTTTTAAACAGAATACCGATACATTGCGGGCGAGCAGTTTTTCCTATCATGAACTCGGCGGTTATATCTGCAATCCGGATACAGCTAAAAATAAATACAAATTATTTTATACAAAAAGACAGGATTATCTTCCACTGAGTAATTCGCTGGATCATGCAACTACTGCTCAAAATTTAGGAGTATCATTGGAATTATTAAAGCATACAAACAATCAGCTTACTATTTGTAATACATACAGAACTATGACCATTATTGATACTGCACTTACCACGCAAAAAGAAGATAAGACATTGTTGAGCCGGTTGGAATATAATTTAAGAGCATTTAAAGGAGCGATCAGTACCAATACATATTATGAAATTGGTTCAGGCTTGGTTGCGAAACAGGAATTTTCCTACCTTGAAGTGCCACAGGGACAAGGTGTGTATTCATGGACAGATTACAATAACGATGGGATCAAACAACTTAATGAATTTCAAATTGCCGCATTCCAGGATCAGGCGAATTATATCAGGGTTTACACTCCCACAAATCAATATGTAAAAACATATACCGATCAATTCAGTGAAGCGCTTACCCTGAATCCGGCTGTATTGTGGAGTTCCAAGAAAGGATTTAAAAAATTCATATCACGTTTTTCCGATCAGGCAACATACAGAATTGATAATAAAAATTCCGATAAAGATCTTTATAAAGCATATAATCCATTTGTAAATGAAATTAACGATACTTCATTAATTTCTGTGAGCTCATCATTTCGTAATTCATTTTATTTCAACAGGAGCAGTTCGAAATTAGGATTCAACCTGGATTATATGGAAAACAGCAGCAAGTCACTGCTTGAAAACGGATTTGAATCCTATGTTCTGAAATCTAAAAGTGTAAATGTAAGATGGAATCTAAGCAGGAAATTTTCATTGACACCGAAATACGAGTTTGGCGAAAAAACAAGCAATTCGGATTATTTTAATACAAGTAATTACGATATCCTTTATTCCGACATAGAACCTGCTTTCAGCTTTCAGCCTAATGCATCATTCCGGATCAGCATAAATTATAAGTATACAGATAAAAAAAATCAACACGGATCGCTTGGAGAAAAAGCGTTTCTAAATAATACAGGTCTTGACATAAAATACAATGTGCTTTCAAAAGGTAGTTTATTATTAAGGGTTTCATATATAAAAATAAAATACAACAACGATGAAACTACGCCACTTGCTTATGAAATGCTGGAAGGTCTGAAAGCCGGAGATAATGGCACGTGGAGTTTATCCTATCAAAGAAACCTGTCCGGGAATTTGCAATTGACCTTAAATTATGAAGGTCGAAAAACACAAGGTATAAAAACAGTCGTTAATGTTGGCAGCGTGCAACTGAGAGCGTCGTTTTAATTTTTTTTAATATTTCACTCTATTTCCAATATTGGCTTTTTCTGAAAGTAATTCTTCCAGAGTACATTTGAATTCAAGGGTTTTTTTATCGGAAGAAAGAGTATATTTTTTGTTGGAAAACTTTTTTACTTCTTCAGGAAAATGAAAAATTGATTTATAAGAAATGAAATTTAAAACGTTTTTATCTTTTAGCTGATCCCGGTATTTGTTTATATAGAATCTTAATTCCGGAGCGTAATTCTTTTTTACAAGTTTGCTTTTTGTTAATCGCAAATAATTTGGTTCAAAAAAATGTTTCTTTACATCGAGTAGCTTATAAATAGCTTCATTCAGTTGTTTTGCATTTTTAAAATCAAAACTAACTGAATACATTCCTTTTTTATTTGTAATCGGCTTTATATTGCTTAACCCGTCAATTCCTTTTAGCATTCCTGCTATTGTCTCAGGCATTTTTTTTATTTGATCAAGCATGGAACTTTGCATATATTTTTCACCCATATTTATGGCAAGCCCGCCCAAAGTGCCAAGATCCATATTAAAAGAAACCGTTCCCGATTTATCAGGATTGATGGTCATTTCTTCAATAATTTCGATACATCCGCTGAAAAGGAACATCGATGTAAAAATCAGCAGTAAAAGTTTTTTCATTATTATTCCATTATTTTATCAAGCTAAAATAAAAAGAATTAAATGAAAATACTCAATTATTAAGGGAATAATTATTTCTTTTATTTGATAAAATTTTTCTTTGCAACATAAATATAATTTCATACTTTTATCGGGATATATAACTATTCTAATTTCCTTAAACTTAAGTGATGAAAAATAAATTTTTC